>WNFS01000404.1_pt1 | contig 55889 bp, 39 predicted proteins | sample 5400141 | NCBI WGS metagenome assembly WNFS01 (sample SAMN13153358, study PRJNA577476) | soil metagenome | isolation source: 60 cm saprolite under Madrone tree | place: USA:California | collected 2016-06-14 | reverse complement strand
AGTTTGAACTCGCGCGTGAATGTGCGCCGCTTGAGCACCGCCATCTTGGCGGCCACTGCGCCTTTCCTAGTCATCGTTAAGCCTCCTTCCCCGTAGGGATATGTGCTTAACTTTTTGTGTCAGTCAAGGGTGCAGTTCAGAGTTTCACCACACTTCGCTCTTTTGATTTATGGTTTATGGCCCAGAAGATTGGTTGGGAGCCAGAACGCGATGTGCCAGACAATGTTGGCCAGGGGTACGAAATGGTGCCCAGATTTAGAGAGATGCTGTTGGCTCACGGAGACTGGATTGCCTATAAAATGGAGAAATTGTACAAGACCTTAACCTATCCTGAGAACATCTTCATTATTCATCCTAAAGAAGACGGCGCTTATGAGGTCAGTAGAAATCTTCGGTTGCGATTTGGTGGAAAGCTGACGGTGGTGCAGATACCTAGAAAGGCAATCAGAGCAGCACAAGCCGCGAAAAATTCCTGGGAGCCGATAATTGCTAAAGCGCGCAATACTGATTGGGTCGAGCAACTCACATCACTCTCGAGTGCTTATGCTCTTATCACCGACATCTTCAACGCATCGGGATCAACCTTCCGATCACTCAATGCACTGTTAAAGGTTTTCAAGATACCAGTGTTCTGTTATTTCCCTTTTGTTGATCGAGACTTTGGGGCAGAGAGCTCTGCAAAATATGACGTTACAAGATATTCACTGTACAGATGGTATGGGCCGAGGAGGCTCGTAAGCTAGCAATGGGCACTCCTTGGAAATTTGAAGACCCGGTTGAGTCATGTAGGGCAATTGTCTACTTTATTGAGCAGCATTACGAAGCCACTGAGCCGAGCGAAGCAATAAGAACTGCTTTATTGGAAGATCTATGTTCAAAAGCTCGAGGTGTTAAGACTTCCGACAAGGCGGCTCTGTTAGCGTCAGCGATGTACTACTTGTTACCAGCGCGAATAAGAGAATTATACAATGCACAAGATTTGGGACTCGCTGAACTCAGTCAATTACCCCCATCAGCTCGTCATCGAAAATCGGTCGGGATTATCACAGTAATCAGTACCGAGCTAGACGCGGTGCTTCGACTTCTTGATGTCGATCCCGCAAGTAGCCAGCGATATGACAACTTCGAATATTGGTTTTCTGAAGTTGAGAATTCGGATGATATGAAGTTGTCAATCGTAATTTCTAATGTCGGCCAACCGCGAAATGTTCCATGCGCTATAGCAGTTGATCATATGATACGTCGTTATCCGACCGATCTTATGATGCTCATTGGGATAGCCGCCGGTCCTGCTGACAAAGTCGAACTAGGCGACGTGGTTGCCGCTGACAGGGTGTACGACTACGAACATGTTCGTGCAGAGATACTTCAAAATAAGAAGGTGAAAAGTCCCCGGCCTTTGGCCATTGAACTGGAACCACAAATCAGATTGGATTTGAACAGATTTGCGAAGCAAAAGTTAAGAGAAAAGTTTCATTCTGTGATTTCAACTCTTGACCAGCCGATACCTGCGCACCCGGACGGTCCAAATTTTCATCGTGGTACTATCGCGGCAGGTGAAATGCTCATTGCAGACGGAAGCCTGGACAAGATGCGGCTTGGAGTGGACGATGAAATTCGCGGGGGAGATCAAGAAGACAGTGGCTTCGTGCAAGCTTGTAAACTAAGCGAAGTTCCATGGTGCGTATTTCGCGGAATTTCGGATTATGCAAGGCCTGACAAGGATAAGACGTGGCAGTTTTCAGCCGCGTTAGCGGCAGCTTCTGCTGGATACATCTTTCTCAGAGATTGTTATAAGCCTCCGCAAATCAATAGTTAGCCTTTACTAAGATTCGGCGTTAGCTAGGTCGCAGAACGTGCCACATTTGAGGCGCTAGTTCCAAACAGCCAAGTATACATAGCCAACTGGGGCGAACGACACTCGTCCGCCTCCGTGTGGTGCCGCGTTATCACATTTGGGGTGAAAGTAGAAATAATCGATAAGGGTAGACTCGACAGCGATCTCGTTCCGAATACTTCTCGTTTGGTAGATCACATATGCCATGTCACTCCCGTGACGCTTCATTCTACGATAAGGATCTGCGCCGCGACCGATGTAGAACATTCTCACTGATCGTCTATTAACAATTCGCCACACTACGGTAACTAGCTCGGGAATAATCATCGATGGGTGACCACCTGGGATTGCGTCCATCTGGCCGTCCTCCTTAACGTGCGCTCTGCACTTCAAGCCCTAAGTAACACGGACACAATTCTGGATCAGCCGACGACGCTATTTAATGGTCACATTTTTTTGGCATAGGTGCGGCGCACGCTTCGAGTTAGGCTCTCACGCGTTCTGGATTGAAGATGACCGACCGGGTATTTTTGCCGATGCCACAGGAACATTTTCTTCTGAGCTTCGCGGCACGACACACCAGCTTTTTTAAGGTTTCGGACTTCTATGGTGAACTCGGTCATTGGCGCACCTCGCGGTGTCCCGGTTGGCTCATAAGGTGTTCTTGCTGTCCTGGGAATCTCCTCGCGCATTATTGGATCAAAACGATTATGGGCAGGCCTCAGAGTGATTCCTGGGTGCTCCTCAAGCAGGACTTGTAGAGCCTCTCTGAAGCGATAATCAGCTCTATCTAATCTTCGAACATGCATCTTCACGCCAGGTCCAGTAACTGCAAAATCTTCCTCTCGATCCCATGCAAATGCCGGCTCGCCGTTTACGTAAACTACCTCGCAACCTTTAACGGGCCCTTCGCCCCAATCGGAGACAGGCATGTCTGGCTTCACATAAGCACCATCCCCGTCCAATCGGTATCGATCCCAGGTAGCTTTCTTAATATCGTAGTTCCCGCCTTCGAGCTGGGGATTTCCGTGACTGTCAAAGACCAAGACTGGGCCATGGCCCGAGGCGAAAATCAAAGTAACCGCATAGACTGCATCCTCCTTCTCGCGAATGAGTCCCATGGAAGCTATTTCGTTCTCTTTCGCTGATTCTCTACGATTCATGTCTACACCATGATAGGTGCCACCGAAAGGCAGACCGCTTGTCGGTAAGGCTTACTACAAACACCCCATTTACACACATTCAATATCCGTAATCTTGAGTTTTGAAAAATACATCTCCGCTAACATCTCGCTGATCGAATCACGCGTTAGACCAGCTGCAAGTTGGACTTCGAAATTCTCCCCATCTCGGTCGGCGATAACCATTCCTCTTTCCTTCTCGTAGTGTGTCACGGCTCCGCGTAACAACACCGATGCTCGCTTGATCAGCTCGACGCGCTCAACACCTTTTGCGGAGATCAAGACATAGACGAAGTCTGGTTTCGAATCCACATACACGGCACCATAAGTCATGCTCTCTTTATCTCCGCTGCTCTCAACCTTTTCCCTCAGCCGATGGAGCTGCAAACCAAGATGTTCGCGCTCGGAGAATCGAAGATCACATAACTCGTCCTGCATTAAACGATAATTCGCGCGGTTTTGTGGATCGTCATATAGCTTCGCCAAAGCAGGCTCAAGATTCTTGTCGTAATCCTCCAGTCTGGTTGCTAGCCGGTCTGAAACACATTCGATATACGCAGCAAAGCGATTCCTTAGCGGCTTAAAATAGTTATATATCTCGATCTCGGATTCACCCGCGGCTGCGACAATCCGAGCGTCCTCATATCCGGAACAGCCGGCGAAGCTCCGATGGTTCACAATGTAATACGTGAACAACGGTTTCTCGTCACCGACAGCCCTCAATACGCTCTTTGGTAATACACTTCGCGCGCTGAGATATTCGTCGAGGTCGGGAAACGTCCTCAATTCGTTTATGAGGTTGCAAAGATCATTCAACCCTAAGTAGGAAACCGGAATCTCGCCCACTTCCAGATCCAGGATGTCTGGCAATCTCACGCGTTCGTTGAATATCTCAGTCGTTACAATCAGATGTCGTATGTCTAAAACACCCGGCCTGAACTCAACGCGCCCTCTCCTGGAATGTTGACACCAGAAATCACTCCTACTGATGGTCCGCATTGCTCCCTTCGCTTGGGCTAGAGCTGATTTTGCGTTCTTGATGATCCAGCGTTCCAACTTTTCGCTGGCTCTCTGCGATGGATCTTCCTGCGACTTCATTGAAATGAGAATGGCTTGGTCGCGCAGCACAAGGATGAAATCGCAAACTTCTTTTTGCGTTCCTTTGTCGAGGTACTGCGGACTTCTGAACACACACTCTGCTGTTAGCGGGACACCCGCAAAACTCTCGACGAAGCGCTCCGCTATTTGCGTTCGCTGTTCACTCATTCCTTTTTTAGATCGACGCATAATTGGTCATGCCGGAAATTCTCTGATCGGAAGTGGCGTGCCGGCGCCTCTGAAATATTTCGAAGCGCGTGCGTAGTCCTCCGGAGACACGCTCGGATAGTTTTCAGCATCTTCAACGATCAACAGGCACTCATCAAACGTGTTGCCTGTATCGATCAAAGACTTGCGAAACCCGTAGCAAAAGACCGAATGCGGAAAATCTGCTTGAATACGCTCAACTTGGATTTTCATCTTGGCCAAGTCTATCGCTTTCTGGCGAAACTCATCAGCGGTCATTCCGTAGCAGAAATAAAAAACAATCCAACAGGCCGTGGCTTGGTTATGGAATGCAAAATGGCGTTCACGCCTACCACCGACCATTTGTTCGAAGCCACGCGCAACGCGAGGGGCCAGCCATCCAGCCCGCGCACGCCGCGTTAGGCTGGCAAGTTCCCACGAGTGCTGAAGGGTTGATACGCCGTTAGCGTTTTGTTTTCGAATAAGCTCGATCACTTCGTCGATGATAAATGACTGTTCATTTTCCTCGTCTCTGACGGCAATTCGATCTACCAGCTGCTTTTGATAGTGATCCCAAAACCTCTTGTCGGTCGATTGTTTCCATAGATTGATCGGAAACGAATTGTCGTTCAGTTTATAGAACCCAATTAGGTCTCTCTCAGTGCGGCGGTTTAGATCGAGAAATATTGCCGCTTCGGTCTCAAATACCTGTTTCAGAAAGCGAGTTCGATCAGCCAAGTAATAGTGCAGGTCCGACGGCGTATCCACCTCAACCAACAGATCTACGAAGTCCCGTGTTGTCATGATGGCCATCGAGAAATCAGCCGAAAGAGTTCTCCTCACGGTTTCGAAATGTAGTTTATCCAAAGGCAAGTCTGAATCAACGATGACGACACCGCAGAATGCCAGGTCATTGAAATATCTGTGATCAAACACAATGGTTTCGCCGTCCTCATTAGTCATAGAGATCTCAGTAACTTCGTCCTCATACACTTGACGATCCCGAACCAATTGGTGGCGCTTCTCCCCTATACGTTGTATGAATCTTCGTGTGTTGTTGGAGACTTGTGTGTTCTTCCAAATGATTTCAAACACAATCACAAGATCGCGGACCCAAATGACGACATCGCCAGCCTCCCTCTGGCCGTTCGGATCGTTAATTACTTTAGGGCTATGAAAAACGAACCCGCGAAGACGTCGCTCGGCGCAAAGTTCCGCGAAGAAGCGTTCAGAAATCAGTGCACGATTGTCATTACTCCGATTCATGTCATTAAGACTCCAAAACCGCCGCGACTGCTTCGCGACTGCAGAGTTGGTTTTGAGAGGCTAGAGATCTGTTACTCATTTTGATCGAGAATTGAATCCGGGCGACTTTCATACAAACAGAAATTCTGCCCAAAAGTCAGAAAGCGTAAATTTCAGCTTGCCGCTTCCTTGCTATTGGCATAGATTATGCCGCCTAACTTCGGGTCGAACGATTTCAGCACAAACTTAGAGGGGAAACATGTCTCAAGCGGTTCAACCTTTATCGACGCCCAGCAACCTAGAACCTTTCCTGACCGAGCTAACGGAATTGTCGCGAAAATACAAAATCGGCATCGCTGGCGATCCCGTCCTCTTTTGTCTCGAAGATGACGACATGGATCGTGCCTATTCCAGCGATGCCGATAGTGCGTTAGCTTACTGAGCCAGCTACCGCAGCCACGTTTGCGACCAACCGTACACTGAGACCGGAGTTAGGACCCGGCGGCAAACCCAGTGCGGTATCCATGCCCTGATGAATGCGCAAGTCATTCAGCAAAGCCTGGACGTCAATCATCGTTCCGATTTTCGCTTCGGATTCAGCGCGTGGAACCACAACCGCCTTGGCCCGATAAACCTGCAAGGAGGGGACGCCTCCTTCTATCGCTGCGAGACACAAGGCGCGTGCGTAAAAGCGGTTGAACTCGCCTTCAGCAAATGTATCCGGCGCGGTGACCGGAACCTTCACTTCAGTGTAGCCGCCCTTCGGCTTTCGCCTCATGGCGGTAGCGTTCATGCAACGGTTCTGCCGCAGTGCCTGTGCTAACCATCGGTCATCGCGGTCTTGCACCGCCTCCCGAAGAAGCGCCGGGTACAAGGCCGTTCCGGCCGTACTGAAATACTTGCTCGGATTGAGACCGTTAGAGCTAGCTTCGTCGATTTCAACCTCTGACAACATGAGCCTTCTAATTCCTTCGTCATTCACATTTTCTAAGAACATAATATACATACTCCTGTCTCTAGGGCCTGGGGCAGACCCCAAGCGCACACCTATGCCTTAGAAGCGCAGTGCCTCTATTGCGGAAGGTCATAGAGTAGTTTGTGCTAGTAAAGAGGCTTGGTTGAGAGGGTTCCTATAGGAGTGTTGACGTAATGTCTAGTTCTATAGTACTGTTCCCTTGGTCTAACCACTCTAATGCGCTAAGTTCTCTGACCATTCCACGGTTAACGGACAACGCAGGCGAGTCTGAAATTCAAGGCTGGCACAATCTCGCGGATTGGCTGGCCTTTTCAGTGTCCAATGGTATTCACCTTCAGTCGGACGCCAAGTTGTCAATAACTAGCGGCTTGTTAAACAATACCCGCTAGATATACTACATTCTACCACAAATGTCGCTTAAAAGCAACTTCCCCGCGATACTACCGCAATTTGAGGGGTTTCTGGCTAACTACCGCTCAAGACTTCCCTCAGAATTAGACCCCCGACCGCGCCCAAGATTACTGCGGCTGCCAAGTTCAGAAGTGGCTGGGAGCCCGGCGAGCCGTTCTTGTCAGCCTTCTCCAGAGACTTGAGCGCCGCACCTGCTAACGGTGACTCCCAATCGACGATGGCCTCCGCCAACGGAAACCAGGCCGTGTCAAATATGTCACTCGACATTCGCCGCTTTACCACAGGCGTTCGGCAATCAACGCAATGGCCGTTAAGGCCATCATGTTCGATGTAGGTTTGGTGAAGGCAGAATTTGCAATACCAAATCTCACGCATGGTATTAACCTCCTAGTTACTTTCTCCTTGTCAGACTTGTGCTACGTCAGGGTCCTTATGTCCCTCAGTTAATTGTTTTGGACCTGCACCAGCCGTTAGTTCAGGTGCACTCTCAACGATGTCCCCGGGCTGTATGAATGTAACTGAGGGAATGAGCAGTTTCGGGTAAGGACAACGCCCCGTCACCGAAGCGACGATCTCTCTCGCGCAGGAATAAAGAACCGCAGGGCCGTTAACACGGGCGAGTCGTTCCGCATGTTCCGTAGGATAGTGTTCGCTTACCGTAAAGTATCCAACAAGAATCGTTTCGACTTGATATGGAAAGACGCACTCCGGTGAATCTGGTAATTCCACGCTAACCTCGAATCGCCAGCTTAATGGTTGTTCCTCGACCCGCTCGGCCGACACCACGCCTATTTCTAGCTGAGGTGTAGAGAAGTTGTCGGGTGAAACTCTTCGCCGATCGAAACCGTCCTTTAGTTTGAAATTGAGTCCCTTGAGAAAATATCGATCAAGCTGCAGCGGACTCGTCATTGGCTCGTATAGTGCTTTCATAGTTTCGTCCTAGTCTGTGATCTGAAACAGGCTGAAACTGTTCAGGATCACCGTTCGCTCCCAGTAACTTCGCGGTGACGGCAGTAACTCCTTTGTTGCTGTTCGCCCTACTTTTCATTGGCTCGACGCGCAGTTCCAAGCCCAAAACGTATAGAACGGAAAATAGACTTGATAGCCTTGGATTACCGCTCTCCGAAAGCATTCGGTAAACATTCTCGCGATTGAGTTTGGCTTGCTCCGCTATTTTCCCCAGTCCTTTCGCGTCAGCAGCATCGCGAAGGGCTAACAAGAACGTGGGGAGGTCGATGTCTTCAATGTCCTCGATTACCGCGTTGATGTACCCGGCGACCTCCTCTGGGGTTTGCAATCTTTCAAGTAAATGCTCCTTGTAGCTTTTAGTTCGTCGCATGACTAACAACCCTTTCCTTTTGTGGCCTGGACTGTAAATGTTCGGCCCAGCGTTCCTTGGCGGCGAGAATATCCCTTACTTGTGTGGACTTATCTCCGCCACATAAGAGCAAGACAACTTTCGCGCCCAACTGTCCAGCGTAAATGCGATAACCTGCACCGAAATCAAGTTGAAGCTCTATAACACCCTCTCCGACAGCGGTGAAACGACCGAAGTTCCCCGTCTTTCGCAGTCGGGTAATCCGCCCTTCAATCCTATGTTTTGTCGCTCGATCCTTCAGCCCATCGAACCAAGTTTCATAAGGGAAACTACCGTCCGGGGCTTCGTAGAGTTCGACTTGTTTCGCTTCAATATCAGCATTCACGTCTAGAGATGGTAGCTTATAAGCTACAGAAAGACAACTTGTCAACGGGCAAACGGCAAACGAGGCGACGCAAGGCTTCTTAGTGTTCGGCCTATGTTCGCCAGGGAATCTAATGGCCGACTACGTGTGACCCTCCCCAATTTCAGACCATAAATAGAAACATAAGGAATCACACCAAATCATTTTGCCGGCGTGACCCCGAGCCGCTCTCTATCAATACAGAATCCAAGAATACTACTCAGTTTGGGGTACCCTGAATTGATGGGTCATTTTTGGGCAACAGTCGATACCAAAAGAATGGCGCCACAGGCGTACGGAAGTGTCTCGATGCAACCAAGTCGATTGCATCCATCCCCTCCAGGAGCGCTGGTGAAAAGGCGCGAATATCGTGGCGCGTTGAAGCCAGAAACGCCTTCATTCTCTCGCGGTACTCATCGGCCGTGTCTGGCAGGCTTATCGGCGCTTCAGCCTCTCCACAACGATACTGAGCGGGCCAGTAGTAAAGGTGCTTCGCGAGGTCCTGAGTCGGATGCCATAGCTGAAGACACACCTCCGGATAGTCGCTCTTTGTGTTCTTCGCAAGGATCTCATAAAGATCGTTGCGTTCAAGAATCACAGCCCACGCAGCCAACGTTGGCAAGAGCCAGGAGGTTCTCATTAGTTGAGTTCGTAGTGCTTCATCTTCAAAAACAGTTGCGTCAGCCAGGTCATCAACGGAATCCGTATCGACGGGAAAATTGCGTTTGATTTTGAACGTGTAATCAGCTCGAGTCACGAGTTCTTCAAGCCAATCCTGAGCTTGGACCATGTGACCAGTCATGGTGAGCAAAAGCAAGCCGAGTGTTATGTCAATTACATTGCCATCAAACCTCGGTGAACCAGAGACCGGATTATTGGAGATCACTTCAGCAAGAGCATCCGCCACCACGGTCGCGTTTTGAAGGTTAAACTTCAATCCTTCCTCATCAGTAGTTACCAATATTTGGGATAGCCCAATTGTAGCGATCAGCCCGATCTGTTCGAAGACGACTAATGCAAATTCAGCGTTCTCGCGGCAGTATCCGGACAACCCATCGCGCACGTGTAAATGACCGCGCAGTTTCTCAAAATAGAGATGGGCAACTTGCTTGTACGCGCGCCACGTTTCTAAGAATTCTTGATAGTACTGCGGCCGATTGTCCGGTTCCTCTAGCTGAATACGATGCCAGGACCAAAGCATAGCGCGTTCAGATGCAATGAGCGCTTGTTTAAGATTCCCTTCGTCCTCTGACCATCGTGAATAGATTTGTGCGGATAGGTTTACGAGCCGCAATGCTTTTATCAAGTCCTTAGGGCGTTTCGTTGTCTCAGTTAGATCGCCTTCACTCTTAAGTCCTAATAACCGACGAAACAGGCGATGTAAGTCTCTCTGGTCATAATCAACCTCGGCCGCCAGAGCGAGAGATTTTCTCAGATCTGTCCGCGACTCGGTGCTGAAGATATTTTCATTGAGCATATTCCGTTCAATGAGTGCGGCGATTTGATCTGCTCCCCAAAAATCGAATTCCGCGCGTGTTGCATTTTCAGCGATATAACCATCCCAATTGGCTTGCACCTCTTGTTTTAAGTCACCTGTCGATGCAAGAACAACTTTCTTGCGCAACTGACTGTGTATGGGTTGGACGTGGGTTCTTAGATACACATCAAGAACCTCGTTCAAACTAGGCCTCACAGCTTGAGGTCCAGAGTCCCACCCGATACGATCAATATGTCCTCGCTTAATAACTAACAACAACAGTTCCTGGACTCCATCCTCAGCAGTGCCGACGGCCGCAACGTCAACTCCGTATTGGCGAACGCCAACCTGCGGCTTGGAAATAGGAACGTAGCCCATCATAAGCAACAGATCTGGTAGGAGCCGATCGAATTCATCACGCTCTTTCAGTGTTCGCAGGTATTGAGAGAGAATGAGTCTCATGAATCATCCCGTTTAGCATTGCTCAATGACCAGAGCCTTAGTTCGGTTCCCACGGTGTCGAGCGTGCTTCGTCTAGGCAACTCAACGGAGTGAGAGATCGATTTCAGATAGGACGGCTCGCTATAGGCACCGTCGTGAAAACTGAACCAGCCGATTCCCGCCTTAATTGGAACCTCCGTCAGAATCTGACGAAGAATGGATTTCTTTCGCTCGGCCATCATAGCTTTGTTAATTTGTTTGGCGCGTGCCTTTGCAAATTGCCTTTGCAGAGTTGGCGGTGGCCTTAATTCCGTCAGCAAAGGTAACTCACCAAGCGCCTGCATCCGGCTTCTGAGCGCTTCAATGGTACTTGAATAGAAAGCTTTAAATTCGGGCCTGTCTTCCACCGCATCCGCTGCCTCCAAGACCTGAATGGTGGAATTTGGATAGTCATAGCCCACCTCATCAACGAACAGCGCATGAACGATTGGAAATGTGCGAGTGGGAGCACCTTTGGTTTTGAAAAAGGACATCGACAGCGACAATAAATGGGAATCTGAAAATACGAAACCTAACAAGCGTCTCGCGAGAAACAGCAGATCCGCCGGCTGCAACATATCTAATTTGTCGATACTTAACTCTGGCTTCTCGAGCCCGTGAACGTGCAAGTACCTTAGTAACCCAGCCGCCGCGGACGCTAGTCGTTTGTTGTCGGCGAGCAACCATTCCGTAATCAATTCTGAAAGTAAGACTGGATGTCTAGCTAGCTCGACTGTCGACATCTCAAAGTATTCCGGAATTGAGTCATCATGTGGCCCGCCCTTTCCGTTCAAAGTTACCCATTCAGCAAGACAAGACAACACGAGCTCCTGCTGTAACGCATCCTTTAGCAGGCGACTTAGAACGTGATCGAAGTGAGCAAGAACTCCAGTTGAATCCGACGGCAACTTACATAAGTATTTCAGCCAGGATGGAAAATAAGGTTTAGTCTTGATGTCATCCAGATTTGTCCATACCGTCTGCGCAATGGCTTCAAGTGAGAGTTGATCAGCCGAACTGCCCAGCCTGCTTAACTCTTCGACGAAGGCATCAGTTTTCGGGGTCGCGCCAGCTGCCGCAAGCATCGCTGTTCGCCGAACATTCTCCGTCGAGTGCGAGATATTCGAAACAATCATATCGCATACATCTGGAACTGATGCGGCATCAGCGAGCGATAGAACTATCAGTCGGCCCAGGGTCCACAATGCCACGCTTCGGAGCAAGTCGATTTCAGATTCAGCATCTTGTAGTGCAACCTTGACAGCCTCCTCCGGGGACGAGCTGGCTAGCGCCACCAAGGCTCTTGGATAAAGATCTGCCAAGCCTTCGGTGATGCCCTCGCGTAGCCGACGATAGATATCTCGACACAGATCTGGGTAGCCAACCAGAATCTTTCCTAGACCGCCGAAAAACACGCCCGCCGCCGCATCCCCCTTTGTCAGGCCGTGCTGGGCTTCGGAGAGTTGTTCAATTCCTTCGGCGTGTAACGTCGTCAAGTAAGGAAGAGCAGCCTCGATTGTGCTCAGTGCCCTGAACACTTCAATGTCTTTGTTCCTGATTGCGGTAGCGGCGAGTTTGAGCATGTCGGTCTTTTCATGAACGCACGCTACCTTCAACGACGTGCGCATTTTTAGAATCTGCGTCAGGCGAAATTCCGTCGTATCTAATCGTCCTTCACACCATACATTTGCTTGGCACCCTCACTATGCATGAACCACCAGCTATAGATGGCAACAGGCCAGCAGATCATGAAGAGCAACGGGGCGGCCCACAACGCTAGCTCCCTACCCACGGGCTTTTTTCGGTGAATCGTGAACGCCGCGGAGCTCATTAGGAGCGCTGTAGGCAACAAGACGACAGCAATTAAGGCGATCGTCTCAATTTGTCGTCTGTGGCCTATCACCCAGGGCGAGACAAAGAGGCCAAGTACTAAGAACATACCAATCGCCAAGTGAATGCCCGCAAGAGTTTCGTTGTGGTCTTTTGTGGACACGTGATGTCTCGACCGTGCTCTACCCGACAAACCTAGAGTTTGCTATCTTATGGACCGGAACTCTTTGAACTTGCTCATCGCACGATGCCAGAGCCCTCCGTAATTACGAGCGATGGAGGCTGTCGCTAAGAGCCATAGGCTCGACGAAGCGGCAGATCATAGGTTCGGGCGTATTCTAGAGACGTACATCTCTAAAGGCAAGTATTTAGACCGGACAAATCAACACTGCTTTCTCAGGAGGGAATCCTGAGATGGCAGGGAAAGAAAAAAGTCGGCAGAAATCGAAGTCTAAGCGTTTAAGACCAGCAAGGCTTGCTGAGAAGCTGCTGCTAATTCGCCAGCAATTAGGACTTTCACAGGGAGGGTTGGTCAGGCATCTCGGCCTAGAAGACCAAATTGGGCGTGATTATGTTTCTAAGTTTGAGAACGGACTCTTGGAACCGACTCTCGATGTTTTACTCGCTTACGCACGCGCGATATCTCGTAGCAAAAGCGGTGAGATCCTAGAAGCAATTATCGACGACGACAAAGACATCCCATTTCGGTCTTTTAGTGGTGTGACGAAAGAAAAGGCTCGTCTACCTGAAAAGCGCTGAGAATCCGAGTTCATTTGGGACTTCCCAAGGTGGTCTAATCAGGCATTTCGGTCTAAGAGCTCAGATTGAGCCCAACGAACCCCGGCTACCACAAAAGAACGATTCCATCGTTCGAGTTGGTAAGAGAGCACAGGCTCGTATCCTTTTCCTCAAACTCGGCTATCCGCATGTTTCTGTTTTAGCTCGCTTTCAGAAGCGGCATACGTCTACGCCAATAAGATTTCATGATGCGTGTATACTCGCACGCGCGAAAGCTAGTCAGCATAGAGTTAACGTAGTCGGCCTCTTGTCCACTGTCTAGGTCAAAGCAAGACCGCGACGCGGCCCGTAATTTCCACGATTGGGGCGCGATTCCTAGTGCATCGCAGTAGTGCAACTGGCGACTGACAGCCAAGACAACTTCGGATCGATCTATGGGCGTTCGAGTGTTAGGCGGACGCTTTTCGATATCATCCAAGAGAGCCATCGATTGCGCCAAAAAGTAGCCGAGTTGAAGATACCCTTCACCAGGCTGGGGTGGCGGATAAGAATCGCCTCCTGCCAAGTCTTCCAGAGGTATTCCAAGTCGTAGTCCCACAAGACCCGCCTGTTGAAAATCAAGCCAGTTTCCTTTAGCCAGCGCCTCCATTGCACATTTGCGCAAGACAAGGACTGAGCAGCGACGTAACCATCGACGCAGTCGCGCGAACGCAAGCGGCAGGAAACCGTGCACCGCAAAGAGTAAGAGAGCCGACTTTAGGAGCATCTTGGCACGAAACTGTTTATCAACGAGAAAGGCTGCGCCCGCGAATGCTATCCATGATCGCAAAACCGCACCGTATATCCTATAGGCATCGCAAACGTCGAGCAGCGCATCGCCCGCTGCCGCGCGTCCATATCTCCTGTAGAGTTGCCAGCTCGCTTGTAGAAAATCACGCGCGGCCGAGTGACACTTCCCAGCACTCACGAGAGCATGGCCGCGCTGTCGTTTAGCGATTACACGATCCAAGGTCACTGCGGTTTCGATTGTCCTTAGCGCCAATATGGGGGCGCCAATCCTCACAAGAATTGCCAACCGCCACTCCTTTAATTGCTCGTGAGTAAATCGCTTTGATAGTGACCGCTGCGTCACAACATCCATACCAATTGTAAACGTTGTGGGCGCGGAACCCAGCCACTCGTGCAGGACTGCGTTCATATCGCCGCTCAAAATGTGACCCTCTGAATTTTGTAATAATAATTTGGCGTTCACGCTTGGGGGCGCGGGGTTACGGCTGATCCAAACAATCTTCGAGGGTGCGATCCGAGCGATCTCCGGACAAAGTTCAAAGTCGCGCCCCGAATAACCGATAAAGACAAGCGTCTTCTTCTCTAGAAGATCTCTTAATATTGAACGCTTCCAGGCCGGTAACAAATGTTCTTCACCCAGTGTGCGAATTGCCGTGTGCTCTAACCCTGGTTCACTAGAGCCATGAATCTTGAAATAGGTCGGTAGGGATGGTGCCGGCGTTTCGGCATCGTCTTCGGTGACGATTTTCCGGACTCGAAGGTGAAGTGAATTCAAACTGGCTTCAAGGCAACAGTCATAATTGGTGGTTACCAATGATCTAACTTCGCCACCACCCAGGGCCGCTGCTAACGCATTATGGAAGGCGTTTGGAACGTTCCTACCATACAGTTCAACCAAAAGATCGCCGGCCGCTCGAGGATTCGGACATACTTCGAGAACGTGCTCAAACGGCATTTCATTAAACAACTCCTGAATGATGGGACGCTCTTCGGCACTAAGCAGAATAGATGAATCAAACAGTAATGAGTAGAGCGCCGCTGTAAAGTCCTGCCCGCTTGGCATCCCCGAGGGCTCCCAAATAGATACTCCCGAACCCACGAAAGCCACGGGAGGTTCAGAGCGCAGGGAGTGAATTAAATCGCTCGCCTCACGTGACCCAATTACATGTATGCGTGGTGATCGAATCATGGGGAAGTCTCTATCATTTATCGGATGAGCTAGGATCGTCCTCATTATCTTCCATAAGTGCTTTCGCTTGCATTTCAAGGCGAGCGTTTAGGTCACGAGCCTTTGCAAAATCGCTACTGCTGAGAAATGAGATTACAGTGCCGAGCATTCCGCGCAGCAGTTTCTTTTGATGGGCATCATGTTTCTTGTCACTTTCTAATTTTGCAATCCTCGCTTTGAATGGTGGGATGGCCTTGGTTTGCTTCTTGAGACGCTCAATTTCGCGAGCCTGTCGCTCAATCTGAGACTCGAGGTATTTGACATTAAGTGAGCTTGGTTGTCTTTGCGGAGTCGGATAACACTGCGTAACATATTCGCTTAGCTCTCGGCGTAGAACAGCGAAATGCCGAAGCGCGGACTTGTTTGCATAACCGTTCTCCTTTGCGAATCCAGAAACAGTGATCTTCCTTCCCTGGGCTTTGAGAACCTTGAGGTTGTCCAAGAGCTGTTGCTCTCGCGCACCTACGAGCGGTGTCGCTTTCGGCGTGGTTTTCTTAGTTCGAGGCATTCAAAGTTTTGGCAGTTTCACGTAGCGCTCGGTAATGGGAGAGCTTTGCTTCCGTATGGGATCTCCAGCCTTCCCATTGTTCGCCCTTCATTTCGTCTATTTGAGCTTCCATTATTGCGATATCTTGATTCAGCTGTTCAACCGACTCTGGCAACAACACTAAATATTTGCAGCCGCATCCGAAAGTCGGTTCGAGGCCCCTGGGGAGAATTCCAATAGGACACGGATTGGCGGTCGGACAATGACCTGACGTCGCCTGCAGGAGACAACCTCCATACCGAGTAACGTTGAAGACCACTTTCTGATTGATTAACTTGGCAGCCTCACCCGGCTCAATTGGGATTTCTTCAATGATGTCTGCATGAAGCACACGGTCACGCGCCATTTCAAATGAAAGTTGATTCGGAGGAATGGGTTGTTGTTTTGCCTCATCACCGAGCGCTTCAATTTTCAACCTCGCGACACCATCGAAGATATAGCCGGTTGCCGCTCCCTCTCGGAGGGCATCGGCAGTTCGTCTTCGCATCTGTTCTGTCCCTCCAGCCAAATAGAAAACCGCAGCCATACCCGAAGGGCCGTCGTAACTGGTATGTCCTAGATATTTCGCTACATCTTGAATGGTGCCGCCCTCTTCGATCATGTGGCTGGAGTGTGTATGTCGCATGAAGTGAAACTCAAAGTCGTAAAGGCCTTCAAGCGCGTAACGACGCAAAACGCCGGAGTTCTTACCCTTGTCTTGTGTATATATGTATTGGTGCAGCACATCTACTGAGAGCGGAACCGTCAAGTCAAACGATCTATCGGGAATAATGAACAGGCGATCCGCAATGTCATCTGAAGCAACTACTCTCAGATCCTTTGTGAGCCGCTGCGCCGTCCGTATGGCGCCCTCGGCGATTTCGCCAAACTGGTCAACACACGGAACCCACTCTAACAACCCCTCGTCTCCCCAGGTTTTTCCCGCGCGGAATTGTATTTCCACGATCCGGCGTCCCTCGATCGCGCTTACTCTGGTCATAGGTTCAACGGGAATCCCTACGACGGCGCTAATTCTTCTAGCCACAGCTAGCTGTAACCGTAGCGCCTGTGCCTTTATTGCCCGAGACAAATAAACTCGGAGACCCCGACGGATCGCCAACAATCTTTGGGTCTTCCGCTCGCCCACTAACAGGTTCAGTCGGCTGCGAATATTGCCATACACCGAACGATAAGTTTGTAAACCCAGCGCCGTTTGAATCGAAAACATCGACTGCATTCGGCAGCCGTTCAATCCGAAGTACCGCTCAACGCAATAAGCCTTCTTATCGTGAATAGAAAAATCAACACTTACCAGAACAGTGGAAATATATTCTTGAGCCGCAGCTAACTCTGAAGCCTTCTTTTGCTTCCTTAGCTTTTCGAATTGGCTTCGCAGCTTAACAATTTTGATGGCAAGCCTCTCGCCTATGATCGGCGAAAGAAATCGTCTAATGCGTCGTGGTATTTCGGGAGCCGAATTCTGGCCCCTTCCTCTAAACTCGGAGAGTTCTTTCGCTGTATGTTCTCTGTGACCATTGATTCCAAAATATCGTACAACATCAAAACCAGAGTATCGGGTTCTCCATTCGTCGATCCGCATATCCAAGTGTCCAAGTTCCTTTTGTATGCGAGCGCATGCCTTGTCGTATCGTCTAAGGTCTCGACCCAAAGCTCGCTCCAGTTCCGCGATTTGCTCAGGACTCAACACTTTCCTTGGATCGGCAGAACCGGTGCCTCTCACGTTCTTCCGTTTAAGTCTGGGAAGCCGTACGGTGACAGTAAGTCCATCAATCTCTTCACAAAGCCGAGCGGCTAGATTAAATGCAGAAGTATATGCACTGACCCGTTTCCAATGAGTCAGATCAAGTTCGATACAGATTCGTCTGCGTTCTCTAAAAGTTAGTGGTCTTCCGAGTTCTAATGCAGCTTTCTCCATCTCCTCCTCATATCGATTAAGTTCAGCGGTAAACCGACGGTGTAGTATCGTAGTGTGCTCATTACTGAGATCGGCCATCGATTCACCGCTGAAGTCATTGAGGCAGGCAGAGATTCGTGTGAAAGCCGAGAGAGTTTTCTTGCACCAGTCGATTGATTTTCCTTCGGCTACCCAGCCGTGAGCTAACGCTAACTTGGCCGGCCGCAATAGCCATTTCGGTAAGACGTGAAAGTAAAGCGTCACACGTTGGCCCGCTCGCGGCGAGATACACCACGAATCATCGTCAAACCTGACAACCTCACCCGTCGGATGGCGGTATTCCATGCCCTCGATGAAACATGAAGGTTCTGGTATACAGACAGCTTTTTGCGGCGTGGCCATTATCAGTTCTAAGCAGCAGCGGCACCGTTACTATCAGCAAGATGCTCGTCTATTCGATTAATGATCGCCTGGTTTAGAGCCGCGAATTCCCGCAGGTTCTGAGCGTCGCGTAGCAGTCCTTGCTCATTTTGTAGGAAATCAGCCTGTCGAACGAATTCTTCCATTTCCTTCACAAAAAAAGATCTCTTTGAAACGTGAATTCGAAAAAAAGCACAAAGTCGGCAATCGATTGCTCGTCTGCATGATCGATCACCTACTAGTGCTTGATCACAGTGTCCCCCGGGCACGGCAGCTGAAGCAGTTTCTGCTATTTTTTCTTCCTCGGCACTCGCAACTTTGTTTTCCAATGAAAGTCGGAGGAGTTCGGCTGATGGCGCCAGAGACTTGGCAACGTTGGATCTCCACTGCTTGTGAGTCTCCCGAATGTAATATCTCAGTGTCGTTTCAAAGTGTTTATGCCGCGCAAAGCGCTGAACTCTAGCTGGATTGCGCTCATGACGCGCCGCTTCTGTGATCGCTGCACTTCTAAAGTCCTTGAATGGTAATGAAAAACGTTCCAGGTTCGATCCCTCGGCGTGCGGGTCGGCATAAAGATACGGCGTTCCATCCGACTCAACTAGGTCAAAGTACTTCCGGTAAAACCGATTAAGCGAAGCCAACAGTAGGATACTGTCAAATTGCACCAGTTGTTTTGCCCGTACTCCAGTGGGCATCGGATAAACCAGCAGTGGATCTTCACGCGCGCAAGACCCGCGATAACGAGCCATCCACTGCTGGGCAAGTTCCAGGGCAGACATCACGCTTGGCGATAGCCAAACCTCCGAGGAGTCTTTGTTCGGCGGATTTAAGAGTAACCTGTCACCTCTCACATCGCGGACGCGGAGATGGTTAAATTCAACGGCGCGCACGGCGAGTTCCGTTCCTAAGAGCATCGAAAAAGGAAGGAGTGGAAAGGTCACATCATACTCATCTTGCTCTGCGTTGGATTGCCCGAGAAGCCGTTTACAGGATTCATACTCTAATCGGATGCATCTGGTGAGACGAATAAATTCATCTGGCGAAACGGCCTTCAACCAGTTCAATTCCAATTGCCGTGCGTTAATTCCTCTGAAGGCCTTCTTATGACGTGATCGGGCGGCGAAGACCTCGCTTTGTGACATATGCCCAAGACCGGCGAGCCAGTCCATGAAAACCAACAAATAGTTCGAATACGTTTTTCGCGTTCCCTCGAAATACAGTGTCCGCCGGCGGCGGGTTCTCGCTGTCTTCGTCCCGTTAATGTAGGATGCCAAGCTTTCTCCACTTATGGTCCTATAACCTGTTTCTTTGCAGTGTTCTATGAAACTCTCAAATGCATGGCAAGACCCTGCTGTTGAGCCAGATGATCGGGATGGGACTAGCAGCGCTGTGAATTCACACATGCGTTGTGAGAAGGGGTATCCGCCAAGATCGAACACCATCACACTTCTTCTGGCAGCCGTCACCTTTGTTACCGCGACACTATGACGCCGTAGATCCACCGAAATCGGAAGTAGTTCTTGAGATAGAAGCTGTAACCGGTGGTCCATTGAGATAGGCCTATTGATCTGCGCCCTTAATGCCCGAAAGCGTTTTCACATAAGTCTTTCGATATACCTTCCCGTACAGATCTGTGGTCTGCGGATTCCTATGTCCAAGATGTAACTGTCTAATGTCTCGAGGTACACCCCACTCCTCAAATAACGATTCCACCGTATGACGAACCGCGTGCGGATGAGCCCTGAACTGGTCCTCGACAAAATCTCCTCCGAAAGTCGGAAATCTACGATTAAAAGTTTCGAACAAACTATCTATGCCGTCGACGGTCAAAGGTCCGCCGTTGCGATTGGTCAGGAACATTTCGTGTCTGCGGCGCCCGGTCTCGCGACTCCATTTATCGACTAAAACTTGGCGACTGCGAGCCCAATTTTGCCAAGCGCTAATAATTCTAAAATCCCAACCAATAAACATCATGCGCGGACCTGTCTTTGCCTTTCCTAGATGGTCTGTCTCTTTTCGCACGCGCAAAGTAACCCACAGGTCTTCTCCATAGAACTGCACATCCTTCGTCATAAGCAGTGGAATCTCGCCTCGTCGCATGCCCGAGCCGATTAGTAACGCCCAAAGCATTTGCTGGCGATGAAACCATGAGAGTCGTTCTCGAAATTTCTGCTGATCTCGTTTCCACGCTGCGCTTCGTCCCAAAGTCCAGCCACGCTTCGGACCCGTAGGACTTTCGATCAATAAGGACGAACGACTCGGTCGCGCTTCAGAGGTTAAATAAGTCCAAACTGCATCAACCTCTTCCTGTTCCATCGCGTGATTTTGATGGAATTTCTTCCGCGGTTTGGGAATTCCGATCGAGAAGCAGTCTCGAGACGCCCGATTCCACGTTCGCACTCCGCGCCCAGGTAAGTAGGTCGTGGAGTTAGGGCCACGAGGAGTGACGAGCTTCCACCACTCACACAGTCCCCGAACTTCAGTCAAAATGCATTTCGTACGTGCATAGCCGAGGGTCCGCAAGCTTGTGTCAATTCTCGAACCGGCATCATCAGACCCAACGATGCCCTTTCTGACGCGGAACATGAGTTGGTTCCTGAAGTGCTGAGCCAATGGATTCAAGGATTGTGGAGTTAAATCAAAGAATTCGATCGAGTTTCTTCTGAGGAAGCGAAAGAACGGAAGTAACCTATAAGCCTTGTCGGCGAGAGTTGAATCCGCCGCACCCAAATCCGCGCGAAGATAATTATTTGCTGGTATTACAGGTTGAAAGTCATTCCACAATTCGTAGACGTCTCTTTCCCAGAAAGGGCAGTAAGTTCGAACAACTCGGACGTCTTCGCTCATGTAATTCCGCACCAAAAGTGTCAACGCATTCGCCCATTCACCAAACAACGATGGGATTCTACAATGAAGGGCAGTAGCATCGGCGAAAAACCACGTTTTTTCTTTACGTGGTTAAAGTAGAAACTGAGGCAGACATCTGGCGAAGTTAAATCACACCAGAGAGAATTGGAGAACACGTCCCGGCCCTTGTATGATTGGTTTGCTGACTTGCAGCGAACTGACTTGCGTCGCTAATCGCATGAACGCAGCATATGTGTTCGCCGGGTAGGTACGGTCATTCACTCAACGAGGTGTGAAAGCTATGGAATTAAGCGATCGGCAAATCATTCAGAATATAGTGCAACTGCGGCAAGTGGTCGCAACGTGGCTGCGCAAACATCGATTCGAGCGTGAGGCTCATCTGAGAACCTTCCAAGAGCACTTTGATTCGGAGCCTGACGAGATCCCTGCAGCGCTTATCCTTTGTTACGACAATGAGTTGTACGAAGTGTTTAGCGGTTACCAAGAAGGCAGTGAAACTTTACTAAACGACCTTGAAAGCCTACTGACGCCTATAGAGTTTTCGTGGGATCGGTACGATAACACCACCGTTACGTTTCACCCCACAAGCAATGAAGCAGACTACTTCGATTATTTTCGGTTTCAATGGCTTTGCAGTTTCATTGAGCCCGGCATGAAAGACATCGGAGCAGAACTCTTTCGATACTTTAAAGAAGCCCCGACGAGACTGTCGGAGATGCCTCCACGTTCACTCGAGGTCTTTCTCGACGCAGCCTTTCAGGCCCAAGGCTTTCGGACTGAGCTGGGTCCGGGGTCCGCTGATGGCGGCATAGATATACGTCTCTACCAGCACGATGTGATTGGGGAGATTCAAACACTTGTCCAGGTGAAGCGTTATGCTAAACACCGGCCGGTTCGATTGGAGGCGGTAGCAGCGCTCCGAGCACTCATTAGTGATCAAAGGGCAAATCGTGGCTTGTTCGTAACCACTTCCCGGTATCTACGTAGTGTTCGACGCTTTTCTGAGCGGCAGGGCCGTGTGATTGAATTAGCTGATAGTAGCCACATGATTAGGTGGTGCGAACAAGCAGAACGTTCGGTAAATCACCAGATCGATTTGTCGTCGCTAGAGGTTCTCTGCACCAGGGTAAGAGAAGGTCAGAACTCCAGCGGCTTGGTTGGAAAAATTGCTCATGCCAATTGGGGCTACAACATGACAATCAACGACTTTGTTATAGTCGCTCGCGAAGCTCCGGGGTCGGTGCTCTTGTCTCCGATAAAAACCCGAGTACTCAAACACGACGGGTACGGACAGGTCGGGGAAGAATTACCAGAGCTTGCGCTTAAGAAAGAAAAAGATGAGCCGCCAGTTTTTCTTGCCCGTAAGATGGAGGATCAGTCGCAGTTTTGGGGTCGAGGGAGATTGTACAAATTGTGGAATGGGGTTCCCCAATACTTCAATTACATGGACTAGTCCGACCATCGTCATAGTCATTTGAATCGCGATCAATTTTCGCGCGCGGCACTCACCGTGCCTTAAACAGCCTCGTGAACTAGCTATGTGCCACAATCCGCTTCGGCAAATCCGTAGCCAGTGGAACCATCAGGCGTCCTGTTATGCTGGCCCTGTAGTGCCGAATGTCGCATTTCAATTTCTCGGCAGCGCTATTTCTTCTTTCCCTTCTTAGCGAACTCTTTGCGGAGAGTACCTATCTTCTTATCGCTCCGGGCGTTGGTCCCGTCGGGATTCTTGATCGCATCCTTTAGTCCGAGCCGCTTTTCAGCGCTCTTTACGGTCGAATCAGATCTTATTTTGCGTGCCATGATTACCTCACAAGAACATCCCTCGTTTTCTACCACGCGTCTCGCATTAGTTATGACTTGATTGGCAGTTCCAACGTAAGAGTTCGAAATCTGATATTCGAACGTTATGGTTTTCTTTCAGCTTGACGCGAGACGCTCACCGTCGACAATCTCTGGATACATACCAAATGCTTTTAGTAGCTCGGATACGTCGCCATCATCTGAGGATGTTGGAATCACAGGAGTGTCACTCGCTCCTCGATCGTCACTCGTCGAGTCACTTTTTGTTCCGTACAGATCTTTTGCTTGCCAGAAAGCACCGCAGCCGAGAAGGTTTTCCTTTGGAGAAGTGCTCAATCTGATTAACTCGTTATCAAGACCGTCCAGAATGAAACAGATTCCTTCGTTACCCATCACAAAAACAGGGGAATACTGATCCGGTTCGAGCCACGAGACGTTCTTTGTGCCCATCATTAACCAGTCTTGATAATAATCTGCACTTGATTTCCAAGCACTTGTCTCATTTGTTGCGCCTACAATCTCGCAGCAATCCATCAAGGCTCGGATCGATACCGTTTCCCTATTAATATGACTCGGTGCGTAAACAACAGTTTGTCCCATGCATCGGCTTGAACGATTTTCAGTTAGAAAACCCTTCAAATATTGTCCAGTCTTTGGATCGTTTCGTAACTGAGTGGGCTCCACAAGACCCATACGCATTCGAATCTTATGGGAGCGATTAACTAACCAGGGGAAGTTAGGCCCATCATCTTCTTTTCCGCAAAAAGCAAGCCACTGGCGATCTAGATTGCGCTCTGTGTTACAGACTATATGTTGGACACAATTCCGTACGCACTGACTGTAAGTCATTAGCCTAATCGATCTATCGAGTACCTCGATAATCAGATGACCTCGTACCTCGGCGCTTCGATCACAAGTACTTATGATATCCCTAATGAACGATAGCGGCTGAGACCGTTGTCCTACAGCATTGTTGGTAAAAACGCTAATGTGTTCTGTACATTCTTTAAGCCACACATTACGAAAGGTTTCTAAGAATTGGCGTCTTAGAGATGAATAGCCCGCAGCCTCTACTGTTATGTTTTGAACCTCTCGTGGGCTAGTCGTAAAGTGTCTAATCTCTTTGCCTATTTTTTCCCTTGGTGAACTTGCTTCGCGATTGTCTGCGCAACTTAAGTCTTTCGGGGCTTGACCAAAGTGCCCTTGCAGGACCTTGTTAGACAAAAATGGCATCGGTAACGGTAGTTGTGCCGACGAGGAAGAACCAAGCTGATCTACCTCTACACTATTCGCTAGCGTCAGCCAATTAACATTCAGAAAGTTTTGTGCTCTATGTCGAATCTTTTCCCTAAACGCCGCGTCGTTCCAAATCGATTCCTCGCCGTAATCAACACCTCGGATTCTTAACACAAGCCGATTAATCGCATCCTCGTCCAGATTATTTCCAAACCGGATAAAGGGCCCGGCTTGATGCCGACCCTGCCAGGATTCATTCCACTCCGTAATCAGTTGATTATCTCGTGCACCCACTGCTCGGAGTAAGACTGGTATTACGCGAAACTTTCCATCTGTGCGATGAATTCTGTTGCTAATTGCCGACCATACGAATTTGTTCGCCCATGGCGAATTGCCTTCGGGCCCAAACAAAAGAATGCACACAGCTGAATTTTCCATTACTTTTGCAATTCTCTTCGAACCTTGTCGCATCAAACGACTCGGTGTCCAAACGTGGAAATCCAACTCTCTTAGCTTTGAAGCGAGATGACGAGCGAAACCCCGAGTGGCAGTAGAGTGGGAAATAAACACGTCGTATTTAAAGGTTCTCGTCATAACGTCGCCTCCCTACTCGATTCTACGGTCGGGATGCAATCGGGGATTGAACATAAAGCGACGGCACCATAGTCTCCCCAAGTCTCATGTACATCTTTCAGCATCATTACGCACTGTTCAGGGCGATGCCTTTTGCTCCGGCTAACCTGCGGCCCATTAGTTGGTATTTCCCTTTCGTCAATTATCCTCACGGCGACTTCTCGCGCTGTCGCGGGACTCGGATCTCTGATGGCGTCATCCCAATCTTCATCTGCTAAGATGCCGACAAGATCGGAAAACTCCTGAGGGGTCATTGAGCCTTCGATCGAATCGTCGTGCAAAACTTGAGCTTTGATAAATGAGGTTGCACGAGAAAAGCCGTGAAGCGCGGCTCTTTCTCGAGTTGGCAGGGTTATGATGTGGCCGAACTGGTAAAGAGCCGCAGTGACACGAACCCCGTCCATTGTTCCGGATCGCAGCATCTTGGAAATACTCGTCCTGTCCTTGAGACCCAGGGCATCGGCGATCCGCTGTTGCGCCCCTACGTTTCGGCTCATCCACGCAATGATTTCTTTCGAAAAAGCACCGTGGACGCCTAACAAAAACCGCTTCCGAACTTCCAGCTCAAACTGATCGATGTTCTTTAAAGCATGGTCGCTTCCGTGTAGTTTGCGAAATCGATCGGCCCTTGAGCCACTCCTATCATAGGCCGCGAGCATTTGTTCGCTTAAAGAATCCACCATTTCTCACCGACTTCTCAAAGCCATGGTGCTGCCCGAGCTGCGTTAGCGTGTGACTGTGATTCACCAGTGTTTGATCTTCACAGTTGAATTTCGTTCACACGCACTTCGATCATCCGCGCTATCTTCGACAAGTATTCGTTCATTTCACCATCAAGGACGAAGGAGACTGTCATGGAACCGTTGCAGTTTGCGCTAACAATCATCATCCTAACCGTATTGTTCCTCGCGTTCGCACTGGCGCTAACAGCGCTCATTCTGGGCAATCAGACGACTCAAGCCAATATTGTAAAGCTCTTCAGCGGACTGACGAAGCGACTGAGTGCCTTCCTCTGGAAATGACATTGTTCTGCCATGCGCATTTGAGCACTCATATCGCTCAAGCAGTGTGAACCACATTCACCCCACGTGTCTCTGCAACCAAACCTAGCCTCCGCTGCGGAGGAAGTAAAGGGTCTCCGCTTCGCTCCGATGAACTCCGCGAACTAAAAAACAGTTCGCTCCGCCCTTGACTTCCTTCCTCGCTCCGGCAAGAGGTAGTTAAGAGCTGCTTCGCAGCTCAGAAACTAAAGTTTCTAAGCAGAAATTCGTGTGAAAACTAAGCGGATCGTGGAGGCGAAAGCCGAAGACAAAGGGCGGATTCTAGTGAAAGGAAAGAAGGTGGGATTTCTGTATACCCTGACCGTTCTAACTTGCTAGAAAGAAAGGGAGGTAGGAGATCAGGGTATACGCAATCAGAAAACACCTAACGGCACTTACTAAACCCACAATCGCGACAGAAGTCACAGCCACTCGCATGCTCCAGTTGGCCGGAGCATTCGGGGCATTTGCCGATCATGGTGGACATGATCGCGCCGGTAACCTGGGTGGTGTTCGCGCCTTGTTGTTTGCCCAGGGCTCTTGCCGAATCGGGATGGCCTTTCAGGCGGCGGTTGGTGATCATGATGCATTCGGCGACGGCTTGTTCGGGCGAGGTCAGCAGGCGCTCGTTGAACCAGACGGCGTGGGTGCCGGTGACTTTGTTCAGGCTGTAGCTGACTTCCGCGGCGTCGAATCCACCGCGCAGCATCTTCGAAGCCAGCATGCCTACACCGCCGCTGATGGGGCCGGTGGCAAAGACTTCCTGAATCATCTGGTTGTCGTGATTGACAGTCACGTAAAGGTTCTGGCCATCGAAGGGAATTCTCCAGGTCGCGCCGACCAGTTCGCGCGGACGCTCGAGACGAATCGCGCCCATCTTTCTCGCCGTGGCTTCCGCTTCCGCCAGACGCCTGGCGGCCGCTTCATTCTCTGATTCAGTGCCGACGGGACCAGTCTCTTCCAAAGCTTCGACGACAGTCGTGGTAGTTACGACAGTGGGGCTTTCGATCTTAGCCTCCTGCTTCATCGAAGTGAGCACCTGGTTTTCGCGCGAGCCGTCGCGATAGTAACTGACGGCTTTACAGCCAAGCTGCCGCGCCAGACGATAGAGATGATCGACGGACTCAACCGTGTCATTGACTGCGCCGTTGCAAGTCTTGGAAACACTGTTATCGACATTGCGTTGGGCAGCCGCGAGCACGTGGACGTGCTGTTCTGCGCTGATGGACATCGCCGAGATGAAATAAGACGGTAGCTCGTGTTCATGCTCGACCACATAAGCTGCGGCGGAGTCGATTGAATCCGCATCGGTCTGATCGACTTCCACTCCCAGCGCCTGAGCAGCTAACGTATGGACGTAAGTGCGCGTACCTAGAGTGTCCTTGCGCACGTACGCCCAGGAGAAGTTGGGTTCAACCCCCGACGACGTTTCAGCGACCAGGGAAATCGTGCCCGTAGGAGCAATCGTCGTTACTTCATAGTTGCGCGGGGTGAGCGGAATTTCACGAGAGATACCTACCTCGTCATAAATAAATTTGGCGTAAGCTTCGCGGTTACCTTCCAGTTCAGGAAATACGCCACGCTCTGCGCCCAGACGCAGGCTTTCATTCCAGGCTTCGCGGCGAACGAAGCCCATTACCTCATCCATCAAATCGATAGATGCCGGCGAGCCGTAACTAATCTTCAGATTCAGACACAGATCGGCAAAGCCCATGATGCCCAGGCCCAGAGGGCGCGTGCGCTTCACTACATCATTGATTTCCGGCAGTGGCCAGGCGCAGGTGTCTATCACGTTGTCGAGAAAACGCGTGCATTGATGGGTGACCGCGGCCAATCGATCCCAATCCAAACGGGTTTCGCGGTTGTAGAACTTGGCCACGTCAATCGAGCCGAGGTTGCAGGAATTCGCAAAGTGGAGGAACTGTTCGCCGCAAGGATTGCTCGCCATGATTGGCCCCATCGAATTCATCATGTGATTGTGGCGATTCACTTCGTCGATGAAGGCGATGCCCGGCTCGGCATATTTGTGAGCACTTGCGATGATGCGATTCCAGATGTCCGGCGCATAGGCCATGCCCGGCATTGGAGGTTCTTCAATCATCGCATCCGAAAGATCCGCGGTGTCGAAGGTCTCTTTATCGCGAAAGGTCACGGTCGAACCATCGGGGCGACGGTAAACTACATAGTCGCGGCCCGTGACAGGATCGAAAATCGGATCGCTCCACAACCGGCCGTCAAAGTCCAGTTGATACCATTCGTTGTGCTCAACCGCGTCGAGAAACTTGTCGGTGACGTTGACCGAGATATTAAAGTTAGTCAGGGAGTGCTGATCATTCTTGGCATGAATGAAGCGCAGAATATCGGGATGCGTGACTCGCATCATGCCCATGTTGGCGCCACGACGAACACCACCCTGCTTCACGGTATCGGTCGTCGTGTTAAAAATGTTCATGAACGACACGGGCCCGCTGGCCACTCCATGAGTGGTGCTGACCATCGCGCCGCTGGGCCTAAGCTTTTCAAAAGTGAAGCCCGTGCCGCCGCCAGTCTGATGAATGATCGCGGCGTCGGTAGCGGTCTTCATGATCCCCGCAATCGAATCAGGCACATCGAGCACAAAACACGCGGCCAGTTGTCCGTTCGGTTTGCCGGCGTTGACCAGGCAAGGCGTGTTGGGTACGAATTCCCGCGCCAGCATGATGTCGGACATCACGTTGAAGAATTCATCCCGCTTATCGGGATCGGTTTCGGCCACCGAAACGTGGGCCACGACGCGAGCGACGATGTCGGACCATTCTTCGAGAAAGGCGCCGCGCGCATCTTTCAGAGAATAGCGTTTTGAGATGACCCTCCTGGCATTAAGACCAAGCGGTTTAATCTGGCGCTTGAGGCTGACCGCCGTTTGAGGGATTTCTTCCTGAGACACCTTCGTCATCTTCGCTCCACTCGCCGTATTCATCTATTTTACCTTTCCCGCGCGAGGACCGCACGCGAGCCGATTTTGGGGAATAAAATACCTCGACGATGCGCGATCGCCGTTCCAAAACTTAAGTTGTATTGCAGATACTACGGTCGGTTTTTCGAAGTCACAGAAAACCTTGCGGAATCGGGTTTAGACCCTCTTACCCGCCGCCGCCAGCCGCCTCAATCCGAGCAGGAGGCACTATAAACCTCTTAACTCAAGAAGTCAATATGTTGTGGTTACTTTTTTTTTCAACACGATAGAGTGTGTTTCCTGAGGCGCTACTTTAATCCTAAGTGGCTGGGAATCAGGCCGTTAGGATGGCCCAGAGTCAGGCAAGCTTTAGTTTGTCGATACGATCGACTGAGCCTGGCGAAGCAGATCGACAAACTGAAGTTTGTCGGACAAATCATTTACTAGACGACCCGCTCGACAGCAGCAAATCCAGTTCGCGATTTTGATTGTCGAGCATGCCAAAAGTATCAGCCGTTTCTTCCAGCATCTGGCGAGTCATAGCGATCGAATCGCTGAGTTCTTCGAAGTGCAGAGCAGAAACCCTTTCGGGGGTTGGCAGCGTGACAACCTGATCATTGACGAGTCCAAAAAAGTTTTCGATCGATTGCAATTGTCCCTCGACCAGACGTACAGATCTTTCCAGATCGTTGAACGCCGCCACGCGGCGTCTGAGGATTTCAGCGTTCGCCTGCTGCACGCGCTTCGAACGATCGTCGGTAGAATTCCGGATCGCATGTTCGGCCTGCTTCAATTGATTCTGCACCGCCTGACGATTAATCGACCGCAAGTGATGTTTGCGACGCCGATAGACATCGAGCAGATCGACGAAGTCCTCCCAACGCTGATCGAGGGTTTCAATATTTGCCGGGACCTGATTGCTGGTGGTGAATTTTTTGTAGTTTGAGTAGATCTGATTCTTCATCCAGCGCAGGTATTCGACAGCTTCACGCTCACGCGGATCGAAACCTTTAATCACGGCCTCGCGCTGGGCGTCACGGAGTTTCCGCGCACGCTCTTTTTCGCGGCGCTCAACCAAACGGCGATAGAATGGAGCAGCTGGCACAACGGCAAGATAGAGAGCCTCAGCGGCCATCCCGGCCATCAGGGGAGTCACGTCCTGAAAGTACGCGGCCACGATGGCAAAGCCGGCCAGGCCCCAAAAGTTGATCGGCTCTTTGAATGCCTCTTTAAGATACCGAAAGTCGATCTTGGGCAATTCCATTTATCCTACGGAAACGTGTCTGCTGAATGTTCGTGCGCTCTTTCCAACCTGACTATTGCGACGAAGTTTCACCCTGGGCCGGTAGCGCCTGGGGGGCCGAGTCCGAACTCGCGGCCGGCAACAAACCCATATCGCGTTTGTACTGGAGCAGTTTGTCCTGCAACTGCATATCCATCGCTTCGCGCTCGATCTCCTGCATCTGGTTGTCAACCGAAGCAGAGCCGAGCTGCATCTTGGCCTCGGCGGCGGCGGCGCGGCGATCGATCTTGTCTCGCATCTCGTTGAAAGTCGAAGCATCGTCGCCGAGGTTGAATGCTTCCATAGTCTGCGCCAGCTGTTCTTGCAACCTCGCCTGTTTAGACTGATTGATGAGCTGCATGGCTTCGGCACTGCGCTTCTGCATCTGCAACACATAGTTGTCGCGCGCCTTCAGCGCCTGCTTTGATGCCAACTGGGCGTGCTCGAATTGATGCCCGGTCTTCTGTAGATCGACTTGAGCCTGGGAGAGCTGTCCGATGTAGGCCGTGGCAATATCGTCGCGGCCCATCTTGACCGAAGCCTTGATCTTCGAGTCCAAATCGACAACCTGCGATTCCAGCCGCTCCTTGTTCTTAGCCAGCAGCTTCTCCGTAGCCATCACTTGCGCGACTGAGTTATTGAGGTCGGGGATGCGGTCACGCATGTCGCGAATTGTCTGCTGCAGGATGAGTTCCGGATCCTCAGTCTTTTCGACAATACCGCCAAAAAGCGCACGCATCGAACGCTTTACTCTTGTCCACAGTCCCATTTCATCCTCCGGCCAATTCAGATTCGAAGATCAGGTCAGATTTCAAAGCGGTCGTCGAAAACGCTGGCACACCGCCGAATAATACGAAGCCGCAGCGTACACGGTTGCATTTTCATCCGATTTTGGTGGCGAGTATAGCAGAGAAAGTGGGGACTTGGCAGCGAGCAATGGGCGGCAAAGCGGAGTCTACAAAGCCTCGATCGAGGTACGGCCGATGTCCCGGCGGTAATGCATTCCGGCCCAATGAATGCCATTTATCGCCTCGTAGCAATGGGACAAAGCCACCTCGAGAGTTTTTCCTTTAGCCGTAACTCCCAGCACGCGGCCTCCGGAGGTGAGCCATTCTCCGTTCGAGCCCCGCGCGGTGGCGGCGTGAAACACGGCTATGTTTTTAGTCGGTTCAGTAAGGGGCAAGCCGTTTATTACTGCGCCGGTTTCTGGTTTGGCTGGATAACCCGGGGCGGCGAGAACGACACAAGCGGAAGGCTCATCTGACCAGTCGATCTTGACTTCGCCTAGACGCGTCTCGCAAATCGCCTGAAAGATTAGAGCCGGGTCGCCGCGAAACGGAAAGCCCTCGTCGCGCGCCCCCTTCAAGGTCGGCTCGACGACTTCTCGAACAATGCCGTCGCGCGTGGCGTCATCCAGAATCTCTGGATCCGTGATAGAGCCCATGCCGCCAGTGTTGGGTCCAGTATCATTTTCACCGACACGTTTATGGTCCCGCGATGCCGGCATCAAACGAAAGTCTTTTCCATCAGAGAAGAGGAGGAGGGATACTTCGCGTCCCGTAAGCGCTTCTTCAATGATTATCCGGCTGGTGGCTTCGATGCTGACCGCGCCGCTCGTCAGATCCTCGATCGCCTGAATTGCTTCGGGCCGCGATTCAGCAACGGTAACACCTTTCCCTGCCGCCAGGCCGTCGGCCTTGACGACTACCGGCGCGTCCTGACCGCCGAATTCGCCACTCTGCAAAATCGCGACGGCCTCCTCAGTTGACGACGCTATTCGGTAATGGGCCGTGGGAATCGCGTGCCGGCGCATGAAATCTTTCGCGAAAGCTTTGCTTGATTCCAGTCGCGCCGCCTCCTTGCCCGGCCCGACAATTCGCAGGCCCCGGTTTTCGAACTTATCTACGATGCCGGCAGCCAGAGGAGCCTCCGGACCCACAATGTTCAGATCGATTCGTGCTTCTTCGGAAAACGATATGAGGGCGGGTATGTCGTTAACGCTGATAGGGATGCATTTGGCTATCTCTGCTATACCTGCATTACCCGGCGCGCAAAAAAGTTCCAGCTGTTGCGTGGCATTTCTGCGCAGCGCCCAGATTAGCGCATGCTCTCGTCCGCCTGAGCCGATAACCAGAATTCTCATTTTCTGAAAGACTCTTTACGCTCGCGCGTGACCCACGGAAGATCTAACTAACTTTCGGGAAGTCGCGCCCGACTTCTTTAAAAAGTATGCAGAAATATTTTTCCTCAAAAACGCTTGACAGGGACAGGTCATAGTCATATAAGTGCAACCGCTGCGGCCGCCGCTGTCGTGCTTGTCTTTGAGTTGCGCCAGCGAACCAGCTCCAGTTCAGTTTTTCGCGGCCTCCTCGTACAGCCTACGCAACAATGCGCCCTATCCTTGTGGCGTCACTGAACCGGGGAGGGAAAACCACAATGTCAGCCAGCAGCACGCAACAGATTGCCTTAGAGGAGTCGTCTGACTTTCAGGATCGATCGATAAACTGTGTCGATTGCAGCGAGCCGTTTATCTGGACCACCGGCGAGCAGCTCTTTTTTCACGACAAAGGTCTGAAGAATGAACCGAAGCGCTGCAAGCCATGTAAACAAGCAAAGAACAATCGGTTGGCGGCGATCTCAGCGGCCCAGGTTTCCGGAATCAAACAGCGGATCGAAGTTACCGTCACCTGCGCTCAATGCGGGGAACAAACTACCGTCCCGTTTTTTCCATCGCAAGGTCGCCCGGTCTATTGCCGATCCTGCTTCCTGGCCGGCCGCACGATGACAGCATCCGCCTGAGTTATCCAACCCAACGGCCTAGTGCTCCAAGTGATATGGCACGTTCGTTACCACTACTCCCTTTTTGAACAGCAGTGCGCCCTTCAGAAACAAAGTATTCTGATTGTGAAGTAAATTTTGCCACCACCTTGCGGGAACAAACTCAGGCAGCACGATGGTGACCACTTCGCCGTGTGAACTGCGTTTGACTCGATCGATGTAGTTTAGCAGTGGGCGCTGCAACGACCGATAGGGTGAGGCCACCACAACCAGACTAACCCCCGAACCCCATTCCTGCCATTTCTCTCGCAGCTTTTGCGTCGTTTCATCGTCAAGATTGACGTAAACCGCGGTCACATGATGCGGTGCGATCGATTTTGCATATTCCAATGCGGCGATCACTCCGCGATGGATGCCCGATATCGGCACGATTACTTCATGGCGAATGGGCCGCAAGCCCGCCAGTCCTTCGGTGGAGAGTTGTTGCGCAACTTCCAGGTAGTGCCGGTGAATTCTTTGAAACAGCATGACCAATAGCGGAATCAGGATAACAACGATCCACGCGCCATGGAGGAACTTGGTGAGAATGAACACCATCAGCACAATAAAGGTGGAAATCGCGCCCACACCATTTACCACCAGATACTTTCTCCAATGCGATTTCTTTTGCAGTTGAGCGACATCTGCCGTTGAGCCCAGGGCGGCAGGCGCGCCCGGCTTTGACAGCCCGGCAGCCTGTCGCATCCCGCGCAACATATTTCCTTCCCGCCACCAATGAACCACCATTCCGGCCTGTGACAAGGTGAATGAAAGAAAGACCCCAACGGCGTAAAGCGGAATCAACCGGCTGGTGTCTCCTCGAAAAGCCCAAACCAGCACCCCGGAGAAAACCGCCAGAAGAACGATGCCGTTGGAAAAAACCAGACGGTCACCCAGGTTCGCGAGTTGTCTCGGAAGAAAGCGATCCCGGGCCAGCAGCGAAGCCAGACGCGGAAAGCCGGCATAAGAAGTGTTGGCCGCCAGCACGAGGATTGCCGCCGTAGTAGCCTGCACCACGTAATAGAACCATGCCAACTTACCCACGAAAACTATGCGCGCGATTTGCGAAATAACTGTCTCGTGCTCAAGCGGGTGAATGTTATATAGGTGCGTCAACACGCTTGCGCCCAGAAACATCGTAATCAGGAGGGCGGCCATCCATGAAAGCGTCGTGGCAGCATTTTTGGACTCCGGTTGTTTGAACGCCTGTACGCCATTAGATATTGCTTCAATTCCAGTAAGGGCGGCGCAGCCATTGGCGAATGCGCCCAGTAACAGAAGCAGACTCAGTGGGTGGGCTTGATAACCTTCAGCGATTTTCATGTCGGCGTCATTGGGCGCAGGAATGCTGCCGGGATTTAGATAATAGCGGATCAGCCCATAACCGATCAGACACAGGAAACTGAAGATGAATGCGTAGCTGGGTGCTGCAAAAAGTGAACCTGCTTCACGAACTCCACGCAGGTTTGCGACAGTTATGAACCCAATGAAGAAGAGACATAACCAAACGCGATGATTGTGTAGATCGGCAAAACGCGTTCCCACCATAGCTGAAGTTATGGCTTCAACGCCTGCCGCCACCGAAACGGAGACCGTCAAAACGTAATCGACAAGCAGCGAAGCGCCCGCGATTAGTCCCGGCAAGGTGCCGAGGTTTTCCTTGGCGACGATAAATGCACCGCCCCCTGACGGGTAGGCATAGATGGTCTGGCGGTAACTAATCGCAACGATTACCAGTAGGATCCCAATGGCAATCGAGATTGGTATAACACGGCTGAAAGCATCAGTCTGACCAGCGACATAAGCCGCGGCCAGCACCAGAAGAATCTGTTCAGTTGCGTATGCGGTGGACGAGAGTGCGTCCGAAGCGAAGATCGCCAGGGCAGTCTTTTTAGTAAGTCGCTCGTGTGCTAAGCGTGCTGTTCTAATCGGACTACCGACCAGCACACGCTTTAATGAGGCCATTTTTTATCGCGGCAGCAGGACCTTCTCCTTAATGACGACGCTAAAAATGCCACAGCGTGCGCTTCGTAAGCAGCGGCTGTGGCCAAGCGTCCACCCAAGAGGTGGCCTGGTGCTTCATTTGATTAAGACGAGCTTGAGTCCATCTTCGTGCAGTATATTATGCCACTTTTTTGGAAAGTCCAAAGGTGCAATCTTATCCGGAGCAGCCAGCGGAAGAGAGCATCGGCTCTTTGAAAAAAACGGTGGTCCAAAAATAAAAGCGGGCGGGGCCCTCCCACAAGCCCCACCCTAAGGCCACGTGTCCTCACCCCACGCGACCACTTCGCCCAGCGGGGAGCCGGGCGCGGGATGATTATGCACAAGTCCCCCAAAACTTGCAACCGAAACTGTCGGTTTTTTCACGTTCGTGAAGCGCAAATTTCGTTGCGAAAATTGAATCACTTTTCGTGATAGATGCTATCAATTTGTATGAGGCGAAACCGACTCAATGCTGTGCAGCAAAACGATAACCAGATCGTCTTCGGCGCCGTCATTTTTCGTTTTCAAAGCAACGTAATCGTTGGTTACATCGCTGATCGATCCCTCATACACGCCGCCCGAAGCCGTCTTGATCGTGACTATCTGACCACGAAAGCGAATTAATAGATTCTCAATATGTTGATAGTTCATTGGGGCTCCTCCGCGCGCGGCCAGTTTGCATTGTTTACAGATTAAGTGTTCCAGGTCACGAAAAACAATCGATATCCATCAGGGTCCTGCAAGCTTACAAATCGTCCACCCCAACCTTCATCCGCCGGCGGGCTAATTTGTATTTGCTTCGCTCTCAGCCCATCATGAAATTGATCCACGTCGGTGATGCCCAGAACGAAGTGGACGCCACGACCGCGCTTGAGCATCGTCTCGATCTGTTGAACCAACGTAATGCGCAAAGAACCGGCGCGCACCGAAGCAATTGGAGGTTCGGCACTGCTATTGTTGGATTCGATTTCGAAACCCAGCCGATCATGATAGAACGACAGTGAATCTTCAAGGTTATTAACCTCGAGAAACAGAAGGTCAAGCCCTGTAACCATGGAGCGTCTTTGCTTTCAGTTTTAAAGAGCAGTCAGAACTTCATAAACGCCATAGGCGCCCGCGCAAATGAGCAACCAGAAGGCGATCTCCTGGACGGCACGAAAGCGATGGACCGGATGTTTCGCTGCAAACGACTCGCGCGCATTGGTCATTGCCGAATGCGCCATGACCACGCCGAAGAGCACGACGCCCGCCGCCAAAATCGAAAGTGGCCAGAGAAACCATAACCCATTAAAGCGCACCAAAAACAGAAGCATTAAGCCAAGCAACATGCAGAGCACTGCGCTAAGCAATTGGCCATAGATGCCCACATCGCGCACCGCCGGCGTAAAGTGAATCGTAGCGGCTTGTGTAACCGGCTGACTTCTCCGCGAATCGTATTCTTTGCGTTTCGTCTCATCGTGCAAAACTCGATACGCCTCGTTCAGCGTCTTCATGTCTTCTTCCCTACCGCCGCGGTCCGGATGACGCCGGTGGGCCAGCCTTTTGTAAAGGCGTTCGATCTCGCGCGGCGACGCGCTTTCGCTCGCGCCGAGGACTTCGTAATAATCTTTATTAGCGTTGGGTCGATCCAAGTTGTACCGCATTGTAGAGTTGCTACTACTGATTTTCAATTGATGGTGATCGATTTCGCGGCATCCTGAACACGAAACGGATCGAACGAAAACTTCATTTCGTGCTGTTTCGTGTCACTTAGTGGATCGCATTGACATCGGTTCATCAGCCTGGAGCTCCTACCGAGGAGACAAAAGCAATCCGTTAGCCGCGCACTAGGCTTCTGGCCGAGATGCTGATAAATTTCGAAAGATATGGGCCAGACCTTCGATGCCGGTGATGATTTAATCTTTCAGCTTGAAAGCGGCTTTGGCTTGTTGCGCGTAATTGCCAAGGACCAACGCGACTCTGAAACCATCTGGCACCTGTTAGCCTATGAAGAATTTTTCCCGGATGTGGAATCGGCCGAGCAGGCGTTGGCTGAGCCATCCTCGCTTCATATCCGCAACGCACACATGGCCTTGACCGAACGAGCGTTTGAGCGGACTCCCGCTGCTCGTCTGGGAAATCGGCCGGTTTCCGATGCCGAGCGCATTGCATATCTACACTGGAAGGACAACAGCGGCGAGGTTTCAGACCGATCGGCGCTATTAATGCTTGGAATCAGATAGAAGTAGCTCTGCGAAAACAGCCAGCATGCACAAATCGACTGCTTTGAAATTGTTGAGAGCCCTGCCAGGTGTTCTGTTCTTACTGACCGCGATCCTCTGTCTTCCTTTGTGTCTTGCGGCCCAACGTCGCGAGCGGGCCATCAATTCCTGGCGGCCTATCCATTACGACGTTGCGCTTTCTTTCAACGATCAGCTTAGCGAGATCTCTGCGGCCCATACTGAGATTACTCTTGAAGTCATCGCCGATAATCTAACCAGGATCGATTTGGACTTTGGCGAACTGCCGATCGATGCGGTGACGATCGCAGGCGCGCAAGCTCGGTTTGAGCGCCAGCCCGGCATGCTCGAGGTGATGCTTCGGCGCCCCGCGAACCGCGGCGAGAAACTGGACATTGCTATCAACTATCACGGCCGGCCCAAGGACGGTTTAGTCTTCGCAAAAGATCGCGACGGCAACCCGGCAGCCACCGGAGACAACTGGCCCAACCGCGTTCATAATTGGATTCCGTGCCTCGATCATCCGTCGGCAAAGGCTACGGTTTCGTTCACCATAGCCGCTCCGCCCCGTGAACTTGTCGTCGCTAACGGCCGGTCTGTCGCGGTAACCAGAAATGGCAGTGCTCCATCCGTCTGGAAGTTCGACGAGACTAAGCCGATTCCCGCTTACTGCATGGTGATTGCCGTCAGTGAAGGGACGAAGATCGACGCCGATGAAAGCGCCTCTGCGCCTCTCTCCTATTATGTGCCGATGAAAGATGCCGCATATGCGCCAAAGGGGTTCGCGCCCGCCTCATCGGCAATGGCGTTTTTCAGCCAGACTATCGCGCCCTATCCATACGAAAAGCTGGCTTTGATTATCGGCGCGACGCGCTTTGGCGGAATGGAGAATTCCAGCGCGATCGTTTTCCAAAGCACGCTCTTCGAACCACGCGGCAACGACAAATTGAGCCAGAGATTCGGCATTCCCATGCGAATCGAAGATGTCGTTGCACACGAAATCGCTCACCAATGGTTTGGAGACTCGGTAACTGAATCGACTTGGGCCGATCTTTGGTTAAGCGAGGGCTTTGCGACTTACTTTGCGGGACTATTCATCGAAAAGCATGAAAGCGAAAAGGCATTCCACGAGTACATGCGAGATGCAGCCTCACGTTACTTCGCTTATGAAAAGCAACGCAACGCACCCATCCACGATACCGAGACGCAGGATTTGATGAAGCTGCTGAACGCAAACAATTATGAGAAAGGCGCGTGGGTGCTGCACATGCTGCGCGAGCAAATTGGTGACGAGCAGTTCTTCAAGGGCTTACGTATTTACTACAACGCCCATCGCGATGCCAATGCGACGACTGAAGATTTGCGCCACGCCCTGGAACAATCATCGGGCAAGAACTTGAAGGAGTTTTTTGCTCGCTGGATTTATGGCGCGGGTCATCCGCGTTATCAGGTCCGTTGGGGATCGACCAGAGGTGGGACTCTGCTGAGAGTTACCATAAGCCAGATTCAGAATGGCAATGCATTCCTTGATCCGATCCCAATCGAGGTTACGGTTAACGGTCAGAAGGTCAAGCGAACCATTTACCCAAAATCGAAACTCGCGGCTCTCACAATTCGTTTGAGCGGCAAGCCAACTTCCAAACAAGTCGATCCGGATGAAACGCTTTTGAAAGAGATAATCGAAGCGCCCTAAAATCCGCAAAGTCCGCGGAGCGGACGCCAGCATAAAGCCTGAGGCGTAAGCCCCAGGATCCAATCACTAAAAATAGTTGAGCCCGCCCACGCGGGCGATAGAAGTTGAGATTTTCACCAAATCGATCATTATGATTCCGCTGTCGCCCGCATCGCGGGCTCGCAAATTTCTTTACTGCCTATCCTGGGGCTCACGCCTCAGGCTCCATGCTGAACGTCCGCTTCGCGGACTCGTCATACCATGAATTCAACAAAGGCGACGAATCAAAAGGCTTCACCACTTGATCCTCGTCCCTGCCAAGTCTTCTAAGGCAACACTATCCTCATAGTTCCCGTGTTGCTGATCTGGCCGTGCGCTTTGATTGTCACCATGCACACGCCGGCTGCCAGATTATTCGGTAACCTGAACTTGACTTGAGTAAAGGCAAAGCCGGGAACCTGTCGCACGTCTTCGGCAGGAACATCAAAGGTTTGGTTGTTAGCATCCACCAGATTAACCACTACCGCAGAAGCAGTCTCTCCCTGATTTAGTTGCAGGTTCGCGGCGAAGAGAATCACCCTCGTATTTGGATCGGGCCCAAGATTAAACCAGGTGGCGACATTCTGAACGTGAAACGCATCTCTGAGGAACATGAAAGAATCAAAGGCTGCCGCCTGATTGGCATCAGGCCCTGATTCGTCCAGGATCAACTGCAGCGTATCGTCATTCAGAATCGTGCCGGTACCCTGATTATCACTAATCGTGGCGTTCACCGGGCTCGTGAGATTCACCAGGACAGTCTCATCGGCTTCAAATTTCTGATCGCCGTTTACTAACACCGTAACTGTCTTAGTTAAGTCTCCCGGATTGAAAGTCAGCGTGCCTGAGGTTGCCTGATAATCGTTGTCAGCCACTGTCGCCGTCCCGTTCGCGGTAGCGTAATTCACGTTCACCGTCAGATTGCTGGCCGCTGAGAGCGTGACGGTAAAGATGAGACTCGTAGTACCGCTGTTTCCTTCCGCGAATGAAACATCGTTAATTGAGAGCGAAGGCTGGCTCTTCACCACCTGGCCGCCTGACAGAGAGCCAGTGCTGGTCAGGAAGTTCGCATCTCCGCTGTAATCGGCCGTGATCGCGTGCGGTCCGGTAGTCAAAGATGAAGTTGTCAGTTGCGCCACACCTCCGGCGTTAAGAGCTTGAGCCGCTCCCAGGTTCACGCCCCCGTCCTTGAACTGCACCGAACCCGTGGGCGTGCCGGCAATGGAAATGACCGTCGCGGTGAACGTTACACTCTGACCAAACTCTGAAGGGTTGACGGAAGATGAAACGGCAGTGGCCGTCGCCACCTTCTGCGCAGTTACCGACTCGGTCACTTGCGGCGCAGCGTTGTAGTTCGAGTCGCCAGCCTGATCGTATTTGACTGTGCAGGTGCCGGTACCGCTGGTCATGGTAAAGGTAGCGCCGACATTCGTGCATACGCCGGAACTGCTGTATGCGACCGCCAAGCCGGAGTTGGATGTTGCCGCCACCGTGAAGTTGGTGTTGAAGGACGCACTCGCTGGGGCGTGTGTATTGACCGTGATTGTCTGGTTCGCCTTCTGCGCAGTTACCGACTCGGTCACTTGCGGCGCAGCGTTGTAGTTACTATTGCCACTCTGATTGTATTTGACCGTGCACGTGCCCGTTCCGCTGGTCATGGTGAAAGTTGGTCCGACGTTTGTACAAGCGCCAGCGCTGCTGTAACTAACCGGCAGCCCCGAGCTTGCTGTCGCCGCCACCGTGAAGTTGGTGTTGTAGGTTGCGCTTGCCGGCGCGTGTGTGTTGATTGTGATTGCCTGGTCGCCCTTTAGATTTGTCAGAGAGAAGTTTGCCGAAGGCGAGCCGCCGGCGATGCTGGCGACAACATTGTAGGGACCGCCGGCGGTTCCGTTCGCGGTGAACACAGGCGCGGTCGCTATTCCGCTCGGGTCAGTACTTGCGTTTGCGGTCTTAACGTTGCCGGGGAAAGTGCCACTAGCTCCGCTCGCGGGAGCAGTGAATGTCACTGTCACCCCGCTCTGATTGGCGCCGGACTCTGTGACGGTCGCTTGCAGTTGAGTCGCAAAGGCCGAATTGATAGGCGCACTCTGGCCCGTACCGGCCGTTGCTGTGATCGAATAGTTCACCTCAACCGCGCCAATATCAACCGTCGTATTGACTACGCGGTTGAATCCGAGGCCACGCTGATCGACTGGCAAGACTTCAGCAGTGTTGTTGTCGCCATCCAGATCAAACGTATCTGGCGGCAAGAGAGCATTGCTGCCCGCATTAATAGCAGGACTTCCCAGCAACAAGAGATACGTTTGAGTCGCTCCGCCGTTCGAACCTAGTGCGCCGAGCAGCGCATTGATCGGCGATCCGGAAGTACCAACCTGATTTCCGTTACTGCCGTTGCTGATGCCGGTCATCCCGGTACCATCGCCGATCAGGTTGAAAGAACCGGTCGCGTCGAGCGCGCCGTTGACGTCATCCCGACCAGAGCCCGCCCCGTCCAGATTACCGGCCACAATTGTATTCTTGAGAGTAAGTGTCCCGGAGCCGCGGAAGATGCCGCCGCCCAACCCGCTGGCGCCGACAGTGTCGCCCGCCGAGCCGCCTGTCCCCGCCTGGTTGCCGCTGATCGTGCTGTTGAAGATCGAGGCCGGCCCAGTGCTGGAGAGGCCGCCTCCATTGCCACCATTGCCGGCTACTCCGCCTGAGCCGGCATTGCCACCGTGACCCGCCAGGTTGCCGCTGATCGTGCTATTGATTACTGTCAGCGTGCCGGCGTTCAAGATACCACCACCGTTACCACACACGCCGCCGGTCCCGGTGTTGCCACCGTTACCGCCATCGCCGGCCCGGTTGCCGCTGATCGTGCTGTTAACAACTGTGAGCGTGCCGGAATTGTAAACGCCGCCTCCATAGCCGCCATTGCCCGCCAACGCGCCTGCGTTACTGCCACCGCTTCCGGCCAGGTTACCGCTCACCGCCAGGTTACTGATCGTCAGCGTGCCGTTGTTCCAGATACCACCACCGAAGGCCCCCGGATTAGTCCCACCCAGAGCGCCATCAACTGCGTTGCCGTTCGCAATCGTCAGCCCGGAGATCTTCACTGTGCCGCTCTGAACATCGAATACCCGGAAGATCGGCGTGCCGATGACTGCGCTTCGTTGCACTGTCAGCAGGTTCGCTCCCGGTCCGATGATCGTCAGGTTCTTATTGATTACCAATTCGTCCGAGGTCAAAGCGATCGTCGCCGGCCCACCCGCAGTCAGCGCCGGGTCGAAGGTGATCGTGTCGCCCGCACAAGCCGAACTGATCGCATAACGCAGACTGCCCGCGCCGCTGTCATTCGTGTTGGTAACCAGATCGTTCTGTCCGCAGGACACATTAATCGTGAACATCTGCACTGCCGAAGTGTCCACTCCTCCATTTGCGGTGCCGCCGTTGTCGTGTAGGGACACACTGACGTTGGCCAGGCCGGTTTGACCAACCGCCGGCGTGTAAGTAAGTGTGCCGCTCGCGCTCACCGCGGGCTGCGCTGAGAAGAGCGGGTTATTGTCGTTGGTAACGATAAAATTGAGCGCCTGTCCCGATTCATCCGCCGGTCCGGCAGAGATGCTCGTCGCCCAGTTGTTGACCGTCTGCGCGCCGGGGTTAGGCAGCACGATCTGATCCGGCCCCTTCGTAAATGAAGGAGCGTCGTTGACCGCGGTAATGTTGAAGCTGACGCTGCCTATCCCGGTCTTTGGATCAGCTACGCCATTAGTGGTCCCATTGTCCCGGACCGTGTAACTGAATCCCGCCGCGCCGTTGAAGTTCGCCGACGGCGTGAACTCGACGTTCGCGCCATTAATTAACACGGTGCCGCCCGTCGGGCTGCCGACCGCGGTAAGCGACAACGTCTGACTTGATTCGTTCGCCGGGCCTTTCGCATCGTTAGACAGCAGCGTCGCGATCGAGATCGAGTACACCCCAGAGTCTTCCAGAATGTCGCTCGGCGTATCGCTGCCGGCTGTTGGCGCATCGTTAACTTCCGTGACGGTCAACACAAAGGTGTCCTGTGCCGTCTGGCCGTTGGTCGCCGTCACCGTGACCGTGATGGTCGCGGTGCCGTTTGCCGGAGTGTTGGCGTAGGCCGCCGGGGTGATGTTCAGTGTTCGCGACGAGCCTGCTCCGGTGACGCTCAAGTGACCGACGTCGTTCGGCACCAGTGCCGTGTTGCTCGAAGAGGCCGTGACCGAAGTGATCAATGCTCCTGTGCCGTCGGCGATATTGAAGCCAAATGACAGCAGCGTATCTTCCGCAGTGCTCTGATCGGTTATGTCTGCGATCGACGGATGCAGCTCGAACGCGCCGATGTCTACCGTCGCCGTCGTATCTGCGTCCGCTGAGTCTGCGATGCGCGGGAAGCCCGTGCCGCGCTGATCCGTCGTCAGCGGAATAGCATTGGCTGCCGTATTATCGCCGGCATCAATCGCCGGGCTGGTGGGTAGAAGCGCATGTGTCCGGGTCGTGCCGCCGTTATTGGCCAAGGCCGCGATCATCGGATCGCCACTCAGGATGTTGTTGCCCTGGTCTGTGGCCGTGCCGGAGATGTTCGTGCCCGTCGTGGCGGAGTTCGCCGCGACGATGCTGTTCTTGATGTTGGTCGCTATGCCGCTGTCGGTCTCGATGCCGCCGCCGACTGCTCCCGGACCGCCGATCGGGCCGCCGCCAATGTTGCCGTCGGCCGTGTTATTGGTGACCGTGACGTTGAGCAGGTTGAGCGTGCCGCCGTTGTTATGGAGGCCGCCGCCAAACGTGGCGGTGTTTCCGGAAATTGTCGAGTTGCGCACATTGAGAGTTGCGCCGCCGCTGACTCCCACGCCGCCGCCCGCCGCGTTGATGACCGTGTTGCCGGTAAAGAGCATGCCCGTCAGTGTGACCGTGCCACTCTGCACCAGAAGTCCGCCGCCGTTCGCGCCTGTAACACTGGCGCCGGTGACCGTGAAGTTAAATAGGCTGGCCGTGGTTACCGGACTATCAATCCTGAAGACGCGGAAGTTTCCGCCATTTGCAGTGACCGTTAGCGGACCATTACCTGCCCCGATCGTATTGGTGATGTTGGCTTCCTTGGCCATCACCAGCGTGCTCAAACCCGTGATCGTCTGCGGCCCTGCTCCGAGATTGAAGGTAACGTTGTTGTTCGGCGCCGCACAGACATTCGCCAACGCATCTCGCAAAGTGTTCGCGCCGCTGTCGGCCGTGCTCGTGACTATTGGGTTTGAAGAGCAGGCGCTGACGACTTGCGCAACCACATTACTGTTCAATGGATCAAAGTTGCCGTCGCCTGAGTAGTCAGCACGCATGTTGTGCGTGCCGTTGCTGAGTGAACTTGTCTGACAGGTCGCAACTCCCGACACCAGAGCCACTGCGCCGCAGATCACTGCGTTGGCGTTCGAGGTATCGATGAAGTTGACTGTGCCGCTGACGGTTGCCGGTGGAGAGCCGACCGGGCTGACCGTGGCCGTGAATGTCACTTGCGCACCACTGTTCGACGGATTCGGGTTGGCAGTGAGCACATTTGTTACGTCGTAACGATCGACGAGCGTGTTGACTGTATTCGTGTCCTGCGGACTGATAAAGCCCGTACCCGTCACTGTGCCATGCGTGGAGACCTGCGCCGTTCCCGGCGGGACTCCCGTCAGGTTCGGCGGAGCGTTGAGCGTCACCTGGAAAGTGATCTGGGCAGAGTCGCCCGGCTTCAGAGTGCCGATGCTGACGGTGATCGTGCCGCCAACGGGCGGAGCGAACGGAGCCATCGTCCGCCTGGCCGCGTGATTAGCTCTGCGTGCCGTAGGCACGGAATGTTTATAGACCCTCGCACCCAATTTATTGTTGACGCTCCGTAGGAGCGCGATGTTCTGAGAGGCGCTAGGAGTTGTTTCGCTCCTCTGGAGCTCAGGGGTATTTTGCGCCGCGCTAGCTATAAACATTTCGCCGCTCCGCGGCTCTACGCCGTTGCTTACGCGCGGGCTACTGCCCCGCTCCTCTACGCGCCGATCTGTGCTGTCAGTGGAATCAATCGCCAGGAAATGCGTCGACGCCAGACTACCGGCCTGCACACCCTTCGCCTGACCGCTCGCGGGCAGTCTTCGCTCGCCCACAGTCAGATACCCGTACATGATGCTGTCGCGATCCTTCGCTGCGTAGGAATCATCAAGTCCCAAACGATGACCCATCTCGTGCTCGATCGCAGTGAGCAGATCGACGTGTCCGGCCGCCGCGTTCATCGGATCGGTGTAGAGACGTGTAGCTGAGAAGGCACTAACGAAGCTTGAGTCAGACATCGGATTCGGATCAACGAACCAGCCTTTCCCTTCAGCATTGCGATCAACCTGAACGCGATTGCCGTCTGCTTGGCCGAGGTAGGAGCCGGCGAGATCGGTGACTTCGAACTTGATGCCTCTCAGAGTAGTAATCTGTTGCGCCGTCAGACCTGTAGACGCCCAGCGCTGGATCGAGGCAGTCACGATTGAGTCGAGTTGTGCTTGATTGACTGAATTGCTCACGGCACTCGCCGGAGTAGCGAGTGTCGAAACATTCACTGCTGAAAGCTGACTGAAATCGAGGTTTTCCATCAGCGGAAACATCTCACGGGCTGAAGATATGCCACCGACCGCGAGCAGCAGCGGGCAGGATGCACTTCCGAACTGGTTGGTCCCCAGGTGGAATGCATCCGTTTTGGCGTTGGGAGTGTTGCTCGCATTGGTCCAATTTGACGCCCCGGTATCAGTGAACGTTGACAGATTCATCAGATTGAAATGGGAGTTGTTGAAGCTGACCAGACTGATGGTGCTGCCGCCCGACCCGTTGACCCAATTGTTACCGACGATGGTGTTGACGTTGGCAGGAACGGTGTGCGCGGCGCTCATGTCGCCGATGTTGGCGAATAGGCAGTCTGTGTCGCCCCCGGCTGCGCCCGAGGTCATATCGAGTGCGTAACCGTCGTTGGCCGAAGTCTGCGTCGTGGCGAAGGTGTTGCCCTGGATGATGATGTTCAGCGAGTTCCCGCCGGAGGCGCCGACGACGTTCATGCCGTTGAAGTTGTTGCCGCTGACGTTGTTGCCCGTGACCGAGATGGTGGCCAGACCGCTTATGCCGTAGGAGTTGACCACGATGCCGGAGCAGGTCGAGCAGGACGAGCTGCCGGTGACGATGGTGTTGTTGCTGATTGTGCCGGTCTCGGTGATGTTCGTGCCGTTGAGGCGTCCGACGGTGATGGCACTCGAGCCGCCGCTGTTCGTGGTGACCGACGTCAAATTGCTGATGGTGTAGGTGAATTGCGTGTTGGTGCCTGTAGAGGCCATGTAGATGCCGCCAACCCCAGTCACCGTTCCCCCGTTCAGCACGGCAGTCATATGCGATCCGCTGTTAGGTGCCCAGTTGGTGGCGTCCCCGACGATGTTGTTGATCGTGACACCGGTCGCCGTGATGTTGAGCGTGGTGCCGGCGTTGTAGGACTGGGCCTGGATGGCGTCCGCGTTGCCCTGGCCGATACCGCCCAGCGGCGAGTTCTGGATGACCGGCGAAGTCAAAGTGATATTGGCCGTGCCGCTGGTATTCGAGATGAAGAAGTTGTGGGCCAGCGTGTTGTTGTGCACGTTCAGGCCGGTGAAGCCGACCGTGCCGGTGAGGTTCTGGAGCGTGGCCGCGTCCTTCAGGTTACCGGTGAAATTCGCAATCTCCAAGCCGTTGACTGTCAGTCCGCTGACGGCGTTACCGTTGAGTCCCATGTCGGCGGAACCGGTACCGTTCAGATAGATCTTGTTCAGAACCGTCGTCGTGGTGCTGACCAGATAGAGCGCCGCGTTGCAGGCGACGTTCGAACCGCCAGCGCTGTTGCTGTCAACGCATCCTGCACCGACTGCCGTCGTTGCGTTGCCATTGAAGTACATGTTGTTGAGCGTAACATTCGCGGAATTGGTGAACTCCGCGCCGCGGGTCGTGCCGCCTTGTATTGTGCCGCCCGTGCAATCACCCGCGCCGACGTGCGAACTGTCGCAGAGACCGCCCGAGCTGGTAACCGTCAAACCGCCGTTCGCCCCGGTATTGTTCAGCACGATGCCCTTCGCCGCGCCATTGGTCGAGATGCGCTTGAAGATCAGTCCGCTCGCGCCAATCGTGGTGTTGGCGACGTTCAAGGCGGTTCCGGTGGTGGTGGTCAACGTAGAACTTCCGGTTAGTGCCGGGGACGCCGTCGCCCCGCTTCCGCCTCCACCAGTCAGGGACACGGTCGGCGTGGACGTGTAGCCGCTGCCGGCGCTGGTCAGGTTGACGGATGCGAGCCGGAGGATGGTCGAAGCTGCTGCGTTAACTCCCCCGCCGCCACTAAACCCGACCGTTGGCGCAGACGTGTAGCCACTGCCGGCGTTAGAGATGAGCACGGCGCTGACCGAACCGCCGGCGATGAGAGCTATCGCGGTTGCGCCAGAGCCTCCACCGCCCGAAAGCGTTACCGTCGGAGCGGACGTGTAGCCGCTGCCGCCATTGGTCACGTTAGCTGAACCGACGACGGCAGCAACCGTCGCCGCAGCGCCGCTACCTCCGCCACCTGAAAAGCCTACGATCGGAAGTGACGTGTAATTGCTACCGCTCGCCGTCAGCGTGACCAGAGCCAGTGTGCCGTCAATACCAGTCGAGGTGACAGTGCCGCCGCCCGTGGCATTGAAGCCAACACCCGAAGTGGTCGTCAGACTCAGGCCGCCGGTAAAGTTGACCGTGCCGCCAGTGTTGGTGAGGTTAATCGCATTAGCCGTCGTCGTGCTCGCCGTGATGGCCCCGTTAAAAACTGTAGTGCCACCAGTCTTGCCGCTGATGTTCACCGCGCTGGCGGCGTTGTTCTGATCTATGCTGCCAGCGTAAGTGACGTTAGCCGTGCTGGTCGTTTCGTTATAAGCAACGCCGGTTGGGTTGACGATGCCGACGTTGGTGCCGAAGTTGAACGTGCCACCAGAGCCGTTGAAGATGTCAATTCCCGCGTCGCCACCGAATAGTATTGTCTGGCCGCTAGCGACGCTGAAATTGTAAGTGCCGTCGGCGTTGTTGAACTGCAGGCCCGTCCCATTACCAACACTGATCGTGCCCCCCTGAAAGGTGATCGTGCCAGTATTGTGGCCGCCGAGGATATTGATTGTGGCGCTGGCATTGTTGTTCTTTGTAATCGCCCCGTTGTAATTCACATTTGCCGTTCCGCCGTTGACGACAAATGCTATGCCCGAGGGGTTACTAATGTTGGCGCTGGAGGCAAAGTTAAACGTGCCGTCAGATCCGTTCAGGATATCAACGCCCGCGTCGCCGCCATTGCACGAAAGTTGACTATTAAAGTTGTAGGTGCCGTCAGCATTATCGAACTGGGCCCCTGTACCGCCCGTCGCCAACACCAATCCAGGGTTGATACCGTCGTTAAAGTTGATCGTGCCGTTGTGACCGCCCGAGATGCTGACGACTGGGGCATTGAAGCCCTGCGACACACCGCCACTGTAGGTGACGTTCACACTGCCACCACTGATCAAAAACGTGGCCCCACTAACTGTGCCTGTCAATTGCCCGGCGCCAAAGTTTGAAGTCCCGGTGACATTCGTCAGGCTGACGCCATTCGTGCCGCCCGACGATTTGATGGCTGAGAAGTTCGCATTGAGAGCAACTGCGTTGGCGACAATGGCTGAAGCAGCCTGGGTCGTGTTGTTGATCGTGCCAGTGCCGTTGGTGACGGTGACCGTGCCGCCGGTCGTGGCATTCAGACCGATGCCGCCGTTGGTCTGAATCGTGAGCGCGAGAAACTGCATCGTCGCGCCCGCTGCGCCCGCCCAACTAACACCCGTCGGGCCACTCGCAGTAACTGTCGCGCTCGTCGCCCCCTGAAAATCTAATAGATTTCCGCTCGACGGCTGGCTGACAGAGATCGCGTTACCGGCGCAGCTAATAGTGGTGGCCCCAGTGACGGTCACATTCCCGCCACCAACCCCTCCACTGGAGCCATGATTTAAGGCGTTGGCTGATGAGCCTGTAATCGAAAGCGAGCCGAAGGTGCGCGTGCCTGCAGAGTTGCCGAAAAGGTCGACGCCCTCAATTCCATTCGTAATCGTGGTCGCCCCGAAGGTGATGTTGCCGGTGGTCGTTTGAATGAATATTCCACTTAGCCCCGGAGTCGTAACGTTGGTCGTGCCGAAATTTGCCGTGAGACTCGAGCCCGTGATCCTAATGCCTTCGTTGCCGGTATTTGAGATCGCAGTCGTGCCCGAAACCGTCAAAGAGCCGGCGATCGTTGCCAGCGAGATGCCCGCCGCGCCGGCAGCGCTTGTCGAAGTGATGTTAGTGAAAGTCGCGGCCAGCGTTCCGCTCGTCAAATTCAGCGCCTGGCCTGTGCCCGTTAGGGTCAGGTCATTCGTAGTGAGCGTGCCAAAGTTTGCGCCGGTGGAAATGATCTTGGCGCCGGTCGTATTGCCGACGCTAAAGCCACGGAGGGTGTTGCTGTTCCCTACCAGAATCGGGATGGCATTCGCGGCGCTGGTGAGGTTGACGATCGTGCCGTTGGCCGAGTTCATCACCGGCAGAGGATCAGTGCCGCTCGGCTGCGTCAGTCCGGTAATCGTAATCAGACTCGCGGTCGCGTCCTGACCGATGAGAAGTTGATTATTGAGCAGCGTCACCGGGCCGGTGTAGTTGGTCGCGCTTTCATAAATAAAGATCGGATCGCCAGTCTTGGGATGTGACAGAGCTACGCCGTTGTCGTTTACCGCATTGAAGTTCGCGATGCTCGTGAATGGATGACTCAGCCTGCCGTCGCACGACGAAGCGCACGCACCCGCATTGTTGTTAATGAACCAGATTCTGCTGGCGATTGCGATGCGCGCCGTCGCCGTCGCGGTCTTGCCGCCGGCCGTGGTCGCCGTGTAAGTGAAGGTATCGTTGCCGGTAAATCCAACCGGCGGCGCGTAGGTGAAACTGCCGTTCGAACTGATCGCAATTGTTCCACCCTGCGCGCTGGTCGTCCCGCCCGTCGCAGTCATGCCGGTGTTATTGCCCGAAGTGATGTCCTTATCATTAGCGAGCAGGCCCTGAGCGACGGGCACGTTCAGATCCACGTTGCCGATTGTGTTGAAATGATCGTCGAGGGCCATTACGCCTGAACCCGAGATCAGAGTCGTGCTGGGGTCGACCGTGTCGGTGAAAGACACGCCTGTAGCGTCACTGGCGCCCGTGTTCGTAATGGTCGCTGTGTAAGTGATCGTATCGCCGGGATCGGCTTTGCCGTCGCCGTTGTTTGCGGTCGGCGTGATCGCGCCGATCAGTGTGGTCGTCAGGGTCGTGCCGACCGCGGGCGCGGGTGCTGGATTGACGAAAAGATCTTTCGCCGCAGTGCTCCTCTTTTCTGGGGAGCTGGAACCGTCACGGACGGTCGGGCTACTGCCCCGTCGCTCGAGGCTACTGCCCGATCTGGCCGACGCGATTTGCGCGAAGGGCATGACCAGGATTGAAAAGGAAAGAAGACAGGATGTAAACGCTCTCCGAGCAGAGCGCGAGTTTCGGGGGATTGATGATTTCATTTATGGTCCTTGGAAGCCGGGGCGGACTCCTCGACTTGCGTGACTAACGAGTTGAACGAGTTGAACTGGATCTGTTTCCGAAAAAGGCTAAAGACTCTACCGGGAGATGAAAAATAGCACAGATGCAAGATCTGCATCAATGCTGGCCCATAATCTGATAGTTGTCCTAATTCTCAGGCGTTTAGTGTACCAACTTTCAGTTAGGTTCTTTCCTGCCTAACAAGAGCCCGCATCGCGTGTGGCATATCAGTAGCCCACCGCGCGGGGGTTCACCTGCCGAATCGAAACCAAGCGCGCGAAGCGAGCGACATAATTGCGCCAGCATGGATTGTTGCAAATAAATTTATGTAACCCTTTGGGTACTATCAAATCCAAATCCCAACGAATAGATTTCTCTAAGGCACGATTCTAATGGTCCTGGCGTTGCTGATCTGACCATGCGTTTTTACAGTCACCATGCAAGGGCCGGCAGCAAGACCATCCGGGAGTCGAAAACTGATCTGGGCAAAACCGAAGTTGGGAACTACGCGCACGTCGTCTGCGGGTGCGTCGAAGTTTTGGCTGCTGTTGTCGACGAGATGGACCACAACGGCAGAGGCTGTCTCTCCCTGGTTCAGTTGCAGATTCGCAGCGAGGACAGTCAGCCTCGTATTTCGATTAGGCCCGAGATCAAGCCACGTCGCTATACTCTGAACATGAAACGGATCTCTGACAAACAGCCAGGAATCAAGTGCTGCTGTTTGGCTGACATCAGGGCCCGACTCATCCAGGATCAACTGAGGTGGAGTTGCGGTGATCGTGTCGTTATCCACAATCGTGAGTGTGGAAATATTCGGACTGCCGAGAAATGCGCCGCTACTAGGATTGCTTAAACTGAGCGTGACGGTTTCGTTGCCCTCGACGTAAAGATCATCCATCAGGGGAACAACAATAATCTTGAAGGTTTCACCGGCGCCGAAATGAAGCGTGCCCGAAGTCTCCAGATAATCGCTGGGGCTCGTGGCTGTTCCGTTACTCGTCGCGAAGTCGACTGTGGCCGCAGCCGAAGTGTTACCCAACCGGGTGACGCTTATCACAGCGCTTCCGGCATTCTCCGTCACGTACGAACCTGCCGAGTTGAACTGAAAGGTGCTCGCGGTCGCAACTGCCTGGAACTGCCCGCGAATCTCGCCATTCAGAAAATTAGTGCTGTGAACATTGATGTACAGCTGTCCATTCTTCAGATTTTGCACATCAGTTGCTGACGGCGAGATCAGGAAATCAGTGAACCCTCCGTTCGGCAGTGGGAACAAAATAGGGCCCGCTGTTCCGGGTGCTGCCGGACCGTGAATGTGCGCGGCGGTCTCGGTGTTCGAAAGGCCGTTGAAGTTTAAAGAGACTCGCGCCGTCTGTTCGTCAGGACTTAACAGCACAGTTGCCGTGCCTGCGGCAGTTGAATTGTTGGGCGGCGTTTCCTGTGCGCCATTTAAGTTCGCGGTGAAGACCAGCGGCTGCTTGCCAGAGATTTCATAAACCGAACTGTTGGTATTTGAGACCACGAAGAGATCGCCATTCGGTCCGGTTTCGATGTCGGTGGTGATGCCAAAGTCTCTACCAATCAGCAGGCTCTCGCTTTCGGTAATATCGAACTTATCCAGATTGTCGGCCACCAGATCATTGAGCCGCGGATCACTGAATGCGAAATGCAAGCGATCGGGAGTGAGCTTGAAACGGAAAAGAAAACCGCCCGCCAGGAACGTGCGCGCGGCGCCCACGAACATGTCACCTTCAAATTGCGGACCGAGGCCCCGGCCGGAAACAAAACCCAGGGGAGCTGCCGGGATAGCATACTTCCAGCTGAATTCCGGATCATTGTAATGCGCGCCGGGCAACACATATAGACGCGCGAGCGCCGCAGCGGGAGTATCGGCGATCAGCGACGGCGGCCAACGCAACTGCTGCAAGTCTCCGGTGGCATAGGTCGATTCGATCTGCTTGAACTGCGCGACGCGACTGTTGGGACCCATCATCTCTACCCAGCCGTTATTCGATCCGGCGGTGACCCGATTCATTTCGTCAAAGGCGTCGTCGCCGTTTTCCTGGTCCCAAAGATTTCCCGACAGCGGATCGAAAGCCAGACCGAATCCATTGCGCACGCCATAGGCGTAAAGTTTTTTGATGTTCGCCGCGGCCTGACCGATAAGTGGTGTTGCGGCATTGAAGAATGGATTGTCGGGCGGTGTTGATCCATCATCGTTCAACCGTAGGATGAAACCGGTCAAATGAGCATCGTCGGGCTCCGGACCACCGAACTGATCGTCGGGCACGGGTCCGAGTTGATTGTTCTGCAGCAGGCCTCGTCGTCCGTTGTCTCCCATCAGAATGTAGATCTTTCCGTCCGGGCCAAAACGTAAAACTCCGCCATTGTGATTTCCACGCAGAGGCTGGTTCGCATCAGCCTGGTAAGCGTGCAATTTGATGAGATTGCGATCGAAGATTAAGTTGACGCCGTTCCAGATGTAACGATCGACGCGATTCCCCAGCAACGCAACATCAGCGAGGTTCGCGGAATCAACGCCAGTGTTGCTCTCGGTCCAATAGAGATAAACAAAACCGTTGTGTTGGAAGTTTGGATGCAGGGCGATGCCCAACAACCCACGTTCTGATCCGCTATTGACAGCCAGATCCAGAGGAGCGGGACTTTGCAAGAGGCCGTTCGTTACTCGCTGAACTTTGCCCGTGTTTTTTTCCAGCACAAAGAAATCATTATTCCCGATGAAAGCCAAGCTGGTCGGCTGGGACAAACCACCGACAACCGTCTTCACGGAAAGATTTGGATCAAGCATCGAAGGACCGTTGGCCGGAGCGTTTACGGTTGTCTGAATCGTGGTCGAATTATCGCTGGCATCGGGATCTGCTTCTGAGGCTGCGACGCTCGCGGTATTCGTCAACTGGCCCGTTGTCTGAGGAGTCATCGCGATGTTCACGAAAGCCGCGGCGCCGTTGGCGACAGAACCGAGGTTGCATGTGACCGCTGTTGTGCCGCTGCAAGTCCCCTGAGTTGGTATGGCTGAACCAAATGTTGGACCAGACGGCAACGCATCTGTGACGACCACGTTAGTCGCGGGAGAAGGGCCATTGTTCGTCACGGTGATGCGATACGTGACATTAGCCAGCGAAGTAGCCGGATTCGGTGATGCGGTTTTGGTGATCGCCAGATTCGCGCTCGCGGTTCCCGACACCAACAGTTGAGCCGACCCACCGTGTTGTAAGTTTCCGCTCGTCGTATTGATGGTGAGCGAATAGGTTCCCGGCGGTGTCGCCGCCGTAGTAGTCACTGTTAACGTCAAAGACTTTGCCGACGCGTCATTGATCACGATAATCGCGGGACTAAAACTCGCGTTCGAATCAGCCGAGAAGCCGGAGGCATTCATCGAAATCGTCCCCGTATAACCACCGACGGGAGTAGCTGTGACAGTGTAAGTAGTGCCGCCGCCGGGTATCACCGTGCGCGAGCCGGGCACGACGGTGATCGAATAGTCTGCCGCCGGTGTGGCGTCGGTAATCTTCACTATGAACGCATCCTGACTTCCCGCGTTAGCAGGCTGCAACGGCGTCGCGGTGGGGAAATTAGTAGATGAGGTAAAGCCGGTGATGTACACGTCGCTCGAAGCATCGAGCGCAATCGGATTGGTCGAAGTACCTGTAGTCGTATTGCTCTCGTTCGCACTGCCACCTAAGTAGGTAGAATAGAGAAATGCGCTTCCCGCAGGATTTAGCTTTGCTACAAACGCATCAAAGCCCCCTCCGTTTGCGATTTGCAACGGAGTCACCGTCGGAAAATTCGTGGACGAAGTGAAGCCGGTGACATACGCCGCGCCGACGGAATTAACCGCGATGCCGGTGCCGCGATCATCGCCGGTCCCGCCCAGATAAGTCGCGTAGATCTTTGTTCCCGCGCTGGAGATCTTCGCCACAAAGGCGTCAAACGATCCGCCGAACGCGGGTTGCGCCGGATTCAATACCGGAAGATTGTTCGATGAGGTTTGGCCGGTAACGTAGATATTGTTACCGCCGCTGTCGATCGCGACGCCATAAGCTTTGTCGTCGCCAATTCCGCCGAAATACGAACAGAAGAGCAGCGAACCCGGGCCGTTAGCATTCGTGTCTATCTTGGAAACAAACGCGTCGAAGCTTCCTCCGAAAGAGTTCTGAAAAGCGTCCTCAGTGGGGAAGTCCGGTGCTGAGGTATAGCCCGCGACGTACGCGTTGCCGTAGGAATCGATCGCCACACCGCTGCCCCGATCGGTCCCGCTCCCACCGATATAGGTCGAATACATCAACGCCGTGCCGGTTGCATTCAACCTCATCAAATAACCGTCGGTGTCTCCACTCCGTGTGGTTTGAAATCCGCTCCCCGTAATTGGAAAGCCCTGGGATTTCGTGCCGCCCGTCAGAAAAGCACTGCCGCTCGAGTCGACCGCTACTCCTTCTGTCGAATCATTGTCTTCAGCGCCAATGAAGGTCGAGTACACCAAACCATTTCCCTGAGAGTTCAGCTTAAATGCGACGCCGTCAAAATCGCCTCCCCGATAAGTCGGACCAATCACGCCCGGTGTTGTGGGAAAATTGGTTGAGCTGGAATCGGCACGTCCGACTATATACGCGCTGTCACTGCTATCCACCGCGATGCCATCGCCGCGATCCTGGCCGCCGCCACCGATATAGGTTGAATAGATAATGCTGCCACCGTTGGCGGCGATCTTGGTGACGAAGATGTCGCTTAGCCCGGCCTTGTTTGGGAAGGCCGCACCCTGGGTGGGAAAGTTTGCCGAGTTGGTGGTGCCGGCGACATAGATGTTGTTGCTGCTGTCAAGAGCGATGCTGCTGCCCGGATCATCTCCGGCTCCCCCAAGATAGGTCGAGTAGACAAGTGAGGGATCTATTACCAGCGGCTGCGTCGTGTCGTGGTCGCCAACCGCAAACGAAACCTCCCGTTTGTCCGAGAATACATAGCGACCCGCGACCGGCCGCCGCTCGCCTGAGATTTCCTGATAGACGTCCGGAGCCGGCTCGCGCAGTTCTCCTCCACCAAAGCGGAGGACCAAATCTCCGTTCGTAGCAACGCGTGGCTGCAGTTCAGGATTGAATCGAAACTTAATGACACCCGGATCGGCGCCGGCCGCGATCCTAAAGTCGTACTCGAGTTGATCAAGATGACCGTAGTACACAACACTGATCCCGGGATAGATTTCGTCATAGCGAACTCGAGCATATGTGGGCACGTCGGTGCGCCACTTAGCCGGGTCAGCACCGATCAGATAGTTTCGTTTACCCGGGAGCGGATCGAGGGCCTCAGCGTGCGCCGCGGCATTCGCGCCCAAAAGCGTCATCCTCAGAAGTCTGGGTTGGGTACGAGCAGAGGCGGCTATAGTTGTTTGCACAGCGGTCAGGAGTAGATGGTAACCGCTCCCGACAACCAGGAATTGATTGGCTTGGTTTCCCGGCTCAAAGCTAATGGGAAGCCTCATTAGAGCGGTCTTTGCGGCCGTACTGACATCCTTGGGTTGATTGGCGCCGGAAGTTTCCGCCGCACCGTTATGTGCCCGAGAGCGGATCAAGTGGATCGAATCCGGCGGAGAAGGAACTTCGACCACGATAAATAAGAATAGGAGGGCACCCAGCAGAAACGTCCGGCCGAGCGTTTGACGGCGAAAGCTTTTTTTCGGCATCAGTTTCGTAATCCTAACCC
>WNFS01000114.1_pt1 | contig 56942 bp, 55 predicted proteins | sample 5400141 | NCBI WGS metagenome assembly WNFS01 (sample SAMN13153358, study PRJNA577476) | soil metagenome | isolation source: 60 cm saprolite under Madrone tree | place: USA:California | collected 2016-06-14 | reverse complement strand
TGCGGCATGCACCGTGATCGCGCAATGCCTGCCCGGGTAGCACAAGGGTAAAGCGGCATCACTTGGTATCGATCCGTTACACAGTGTCACGCCCATGAAGGTCGACAACCACTAGGCTGCGCGGCTATGGACAGGTGGTCCTAGGGCTCACGGCACGATCGGCGTCGCGGCAGTCTGCACTCAGCACGCCCGCGCTGGTGGCACAGATCTCCCAGCAAGGGCCGGCCTGGATCGATGCTCAGATCCAGACACCGGCGACCGGCTATCCGAGCTTGGCGGTCGTGAGCCCGAATGTCGCGATCGGCTGCCCGTCGACCCTTCCGGCCGGCAACACCTGTGTGCGCGACAACTACAGTGCGTTCCCGATCCGGCGCGTGTTTTTTCAAAATGCCTTGAGCGGACCCGACCAGTTGCGTCAGCGCGTCGCGCTCGCGTACTCGCAGATCTTCGTGGTCTCTTCGGTTCAGATCGCGCCGGCCTACGCGCTGCGCGAGTACCAGCAGATGCTGCTCGACGACGCTTTCGTCAATTTCCGGCAGATCCTGCAGCACGTCACGCTCAGTCCGGTGATGGGCGCGTACCTCAACATGGCCAACAACAACAAGGGCAATCCGGCCAAGGGCATCTCGCCCAACGAGAACTATGCACGCGAAGTGATGCAACTGTTCTCGATCGGGGTCAACAAGCTCAATCCGGACGGCTCGCTCGTGCTGCAAAACGGTGCGCCGGTGCCGACCTACGATCAGAACACGATCGAGGGTTTCGCCACTTTGTTTACCGGCTGGACCTACCCGACGGCGCCGGGAGCGGTGGCCAAGCCCAACAACCCCCAGTATTTCATCGGTCCGATGAGCGCGGTCGATTCCAACCATGACACCAACCCCAAGGTGATCCTCGACGGTCAAACCCTACCCGGGAACCAGACGGCGCAGGCCGATCTGCAACAGGGACTGGACGTCATCTTCAATCACCCCAATGTGGGCCCGTTCATCGGCAAGCAGCTGATCCAGTTCCTGGTGACCAGCAATCCGAGCCCGGCCTATGTCGCACGCATCACCGCCGTTTTCAACAATGACGGCACGGGCACGCGCGGCAACATGGCCGCCGTGATCAAGGCGATATTGCTGGACCCAGAGGCGCGTGGCAGCTCGGTCGCGGACCCCAATTACGGCAAGCTGCGCGAGCCGGTGGTGGACGTGGTCGCCATCCTGCGGGCGCTCAATGGGAGCACCGACGGTGTCTATCCGATCTCGGTTGCCAGCAGCATGGGCCAGCCGCTGTTTGGACCCAACACCGTCTTCAGCTTTTATCCGCCAACCTATCCTCTGCCGGGCTCGAGCACGCTGCTGGCACCGCAATTCGGCATCCTCAATACGGCGACGGCCCTCGCGCGCCTCAATTTCCTCAACAGCCTGCTGTACTCGGCCAACGGCATCGCCCCGGTCACGAACGTGCCCGGAGCCACGGGCACCCAGGTCGACCTGTCGGTCTACGAGGCCAACGCGGGCGACGCGAACGTCCTGCTGTCCCAGTTCAACGCCAACGTCCTTCACCATGCGATGCCGGTCGGTGAATCCAGCGTCATCGTCCCGGCCATCAATGCGATCGTCGCCACCGACAGCGTGGGCCGCGCGCGGGCCGCCGCCTACCTGGTGTTTGCCTCTCCGCGTTACCAGATCACGCGCTGAACCCTGCAGGAGCGATCCGAACATGGTCAAGGATGAATCGCCGACATCGGTGGGACGACGTCGCATGCTGCGCCAGATGGCCGGCATGGGTGCCCTCGGCCTGGTGCCGAGCCTGGCGAGTGTGGTCAGCCAGGACGCGTACGCGGCCGGGTCCTACAAAGCCCTTGTATGCATCTTTCTCTTCGGTGGCAACGATGGCAACAACATGGTCGTTCCCACCGACACGGCTGGCTACAGCAAGTACCTCGGATCCCGCGGTGGCGTCGTCGGCACGCCGGCCAACGGGGCTTTGGCCCTGGCGGCCGCCGGTACCGCGGGGGGCGTGCTGCCGCTGAACGGCATCAATTACGGACTGCATCCGTCGATGCCCGAATTGCAGACCCTGTGGAACTCGGGCAACGTCGCGCTGATCTTCAACCTGGGCACGCTGGTCCAGCCCATCACGGTCGCGCAATACCAGGCCAGCAGCACGAACCCGACCGTGGTCCCCGCGAACCTGTTTTCGCATAGCGACCAGCAGCACCAGATGCAGATTACTTCGCTTCCGATCAGCGGCACCACCGGCTGGGCGGGACGGATGGCCGATCAGATCAGCACCGCAGGGGCCAATATGCCGGTCGGTGTCTCCGCCGCTGGCAACGCGCTGTTCCTGGCGGGCGCATCCTCGGTGCCGATCGTCGTGCCGCAAAGTGGAACGCTCGCCTATAACGGCTTCAATGGCAGTGCAGCCGCCAACGCGCGCCTGGCGGCGCTCCAAACGCTCTTTGCCGCCGGCAGCGATGCAACGATGGTCTCCAGCCTGGGAACAGTGCAGGCCGATGCGATCGCCAAGGCCAATCTGCTCACTTCGGTTCTGTCCGGCACTTCGACCCTGGCGAGCTACTTCCCGACGACCAACAAGGTCCTGTCCGGCCTTTCGCAGCAGCTGTTGCAGGTCGCGCGGCTTATCCAAGCGGCCAGCGCCGGAACGATCAGCGCACCCGCTCAGCAGATCTTCTTCGTCGATCTGCAGGGCTTCGACACGCACAACGACCAGCTCGACCGGCAGGGCGCACCCTGAAGCCCGCTTCGGGCGGCGGTTCGGATCACGCCTGGGGTTCGCATCATTTCGTGGTCGGCGGCACTGCCACGGTCAAATCAGGGACGTACGGAACATTCCCGGACCTGACGCTGGGCGGCGCATCGGATGTATCGACGGAGGGACGCTGGCTTCCCGGCGCCTCGATTGATCAGTATGGTGCAACGCTGGGCAGATGGCTGGGGCTCACCCCCGGGCAGCTGGCGATTGCGATACCCAACCTGGCCAATTTTCCGAGCAAGGATCTTGGATTCCTGGTCTAGCTCAGACGTAGCCGAACAGCGGAGGGAACACAACAACCACGAGCGCTGCCCACGCGGCGTATACGGGCAGGTAGGCGGTTTGCCATTGCGTCAGAGCGGCGAACGAGCCGCGACCTGAAAGGAAACGCGCATAGAGCCACGCCGACCATGAGAGGTTGACGAACAGGATCAGATTCTCGCCCAGCGCAGCCACCTTGTTGGGGCTGAATCCGAATTCGGAGATGCGGGCCGTGATCGCAAAGAGCGCCACCGTGTCGACCACCAGGGCGCTGACCACGAGCAGCAGTTGCAGGGCGTCGAAAGCATCGGGTGGCGCCTGCAGGTCGCGCGCCGAGACCGCATAGAGCAGCAGGCCGAGGACCACGACCAACAACAGGTCGAAGCCGATCAGGACCTCGCGTGTCACGTCGATGCCGCCGCCGGTCCACGCCATCGTTGCCAGAAAAGCCAGCAGCGCAGGGGTGAATAGCGGCGTGAACAGGCGTGTCAGCACGGGCGCCATGTTCTCGATGACGCTCTGCTTGGCCTCAACCAGCCAGGCAGCCACCACCAGCGCCCCCATCGCTCCGCACGGCAGTACCCAGAGCTGCGCCGCCCACCTGACATCCAGACCGATCAGAGCGAACATCTGCACGATGAAAAACGTAAGTACGCCCCCGCCAAGAGCGATCAGCACGTAATAGATGAACATCTCCCCGGAGAACCGGACGAAGTGCATGCGCCCACTGCTCGTGCGCCAGTGCCCTCCCACGTACGCGAGCCCCACGGCCAACCACAGGGCGATCGGCAAATGCAGCGCCGTGAGCGTCTCGGTGTGACCGCCCGGGACGAACGGAAAGACGTTCGCGAAGACGGCGGCAGCGGCCAACAGCAGTACCAGCTGCCAGCACACGACCATCGGCACGCGGCGTTTCCACGCGAAATACCCGGTCAGCAAAGGCAGCACGAACAGACTGAGGTTGCGGGTGTATACCTGCTGGCCATGACCCAGGAGGTGCAAGCCGAATAGCTCGGGAATCTTGATCGCCAGCGCGGCGCCGGCGGCCAGGCCGACCATCACAATCCTGTCCTGGAACGCGGAGTGCCCCGGCTCGCTGCTTGCGTCCGGAACCAGGACGAGTTGCTTCCACAGCCGCTCGGAATGTTCGCGCGCGAATTCTCGCGATAGTGCGTCGAGGTTCCCGATGCGCTTGATGGCCACGAGGAAAGCTTCATCGGCTGCGAGACCGACGCTGACGAGTGCCGCCGCCTGGTCGCGCAGATGGCTTTCCAGCTCGTCCACGTCGCGGGGGTGTATGGAAGGGTGGCGGCGCACATAGGTCCGCCATTGGCCGATCATCTGCTCGAACGAGTCCCCGCTCGCAGACGCGACCATCGCCCGTCAGTGTCCTGGCAGAGCGGGGGCGGTACCGTACGCCATCGGCGGGGACGTACCCGCCCAGATAGTGCGCAGCGTCGCATCGACCAGCTGCCACTGGCGTCGCTGGCTCGACAGTTGCGCCCGTCCCTGCCGGGTGATGCGGTAGTACTTGCGCCTGCGGCCGCTTTCCGAGACCTCCCACCTCGCTGCGATGTGGCCGAGACGCTCGAGGCGGTGCAGCACCGGATACAACATGCCATCGGTCCACTTCAGCTGACCGCCCGACAGCTCGCTGACCCGTTTGATAATTGCGTAGCCGTAACTGTCGCCCCCGGCCAGAAGGGTCAGCACGAGCGGAGTCGCCGAGGCCGCAACGAGATCCTTACCGAGCTCCATATCGAGCGAGTTCCATGTCGAGCGAGTTTCATACCTAGCATCATCATACATGGCAATTCTATGTATGTCATCCATACTTCCTCTACTTCGGAGCGACAGGTCAGTCGACGGCCGCGGCGAGCCTCGAGGCCCGAACCGATCTTTTTTATCGCACCCTGATCACAAGGAGACCATCCGATGGAAGCGATCCTGCCCGCGTACAAGGCGGTCGGCAACCGCCGCTACCGCGAAACCTCGGGCCTGTACTGGGAGGATTTCGAGCCCGGCGACGTGTTCGAGCATCGCCCCGGCCGCACCGTCCTCGATACCGACAATGTCTATTTCACGCTGCTGACGCTGAATGTCCAGCCGGTCCATTTCGATGCCGCCTATGCCGCCAAGACGGAGTGGAAGAGGCTGCTCGTGGACTCGACCTTCACCCTCGCGCTGCTCACCGGCATGAGCGTTCGCACCGTCAGTGCCAAGGTCGTCGCCAATCTTGGCTGGGACAAGGTGAAGGCCACCCATCCCGTCTTCGCAGGCGACACGCTCTATGCCGAGAGCACCGTGCTTCACAAGCGCGAGTCCAGGAGTCGCCCAACCCAGGGGATCGTCGCCGTATTCACCCGCGGGATCAATCAGGACGGGGTCGAGGTAATGACGTTCGAGCGAACCATGCTCATCTATCGACGCGGCCACTCGCCCGAAGAAGCCGCCAACTATTGAGTTCCAGAATGATCAGAAGAGCCGGCGCCGGATGTCGGTTCGCTCGACCCATCGACTTTATCCCGCCCGAGCGGTGCCGGCTGGAACTCGTCTTTGGGCCAGGAGTATCCTGAAAAACGCGCTCACGATGCGGTTGACCGAGAAGGGTCGGGTCCACTTGAAACCGTCCACATCACTGAAATGAGGATCATATGGCGAAGAACAGCGAGGAAGGCGTCTACAAGATCGTGGAAGTGGTCGGCACCAGCAGCAAGTCCTGGGAAGACGCGGCTAGCACGGCGGTGGCCACCGCGGCCAAGACGCTGCGTGACCTGCGGATTGCGGAAGTCACCAAGCTCGACCTGAAAATCGAAGACGGCAAAGTGATCGCCTACCGGGCTCGCGTGTCGCTCTCGTTCAAGTACCAGGCCTGATCACGCACGCGTTGGCCGAGGTGGAAGGATCGGCGCCTCGGTGCGGCCGGCGGTCGTCGAGGCGAACCAGTCTGCCCCGGCCCTTGTGAGCTGAAGACCGTCTCTGTCCATCGCGCGATATCCCGACCATCTCTCATAGTTCGATCGTAGACGAACCATCACGGAGGTGCGACGGGGTATCGTCTCGACCGTTCACCCACGGAGCGGGTCATGACCGTCGCATGTTTCATCCGATACGAGATTGACCCGTTCCAGCGCGCCGCCTTTCAGGAGTATGCGCAGTACTGGGGTCGGATAATTCCACGCTGCGGCGGACACCTGGTGGGCTACTTCCTCCCGCACGAGGGCACCAACGACGTCGCGTGGGGCGTGATCGCCTTCGAATCGCTTGCCGCTTACGAAGCCTATCGCGCCCGCCTGAAGACCGATGAGCAGGGCCGGGCGAACTTCGCGTTCGCGCAAACGAAAAAACTGATCCTGCGCGAGGAGCGCAGCTTCCTCGAAGTTGTTGAAGGCACGTTCGGCATTCCCGTGTGAAAACGTAGCAACTGTCTTACTCCGTGTTGCGGCTGCAACGTGCCGCGCAGTCGGCGAAACCCGGTTGCAACCGCGCCGGCGCCGAATACCACTCAGCGATCTGCCGACCGGTCCGCGACCTGGTTCCCCAGTCTTCCGTGATCGCGGACCGTCTGTCGGCACGACGTCAACTGAGTGAAGGAGCCTGTCATGAAGATGCATCTTGTATTAGCGGCAACATTCGCCGGTCTGAGCTCGCACGCTGCGTTGGCGAGCTCCGAGGGGGGCGACACCTGGTCGGTATTGGAGCCGACACCCTACGTGCACCCGGCCCAGGCGCTCACCGTGCCGACATCCGGGTCCGTGAGCAGCCAGCGGCGCGAGGACAAGGGCGCCGCGCTTGGACGCTCTGAAGGCGGCGACACCTGGTCCGTCGTTGCGCCGGAATCCACCGGTGCCAGCCCGACCGAGTCGCTCACGGTGGCGACGACCGCGCCGTTGAGCAGCCTGCAGCGCGAAAAGCCGAGCGTCTACGGAACCCCGGCCCAGGCCGATTCGGCCGACCGGATCGTGCGGATGGAACCCGACCCGCACTCGATGAACGTCGCCTACGGCGAAACCGTCGAGTTCATCGCCCAGGGCGAGGACGGCGCCCAGCGGTCGTTCACGTGGCGCTTCGACGTGTCGCCTGCGATGAGCTATGTCGACCTGAGCGAGGTGGCCCCGGCTGATTTTCCGGACCGCAAGCTTCGCGTTTTCGTGGCTGAAGACCCGCGGTACAGCGCAGATTGACGCGCGAGGTCGACTTGGTCCGCCAGCCGTAGGGAGGGGCCCGCCTCTGCGAGTCCCTCCCTCATCGGGTCCAGCGTAGTCAATCGTTTCGAGGGCTGGCCGCTGATCAGCGATCCGCGCCCGCGAAGCGCATCAGGGCCTTGGCATACTCCGGCGCCGTGGGTTCATGCATGAAATACACATGCGTATCGCGCCACGCCGTTGCCAGCAGGCGCTGCGCCCATTGCTTCAGCTCGGATTCCGAGTAGTTCTCCAGCCGCAGCCTGACGTAGCCCCAGGGAGCCGTTTCCACCAGAGGGGGCGGCGCGTTGTCTTCGCGCTCCGACAGGCACAGTGCCGCGCCTGAGCGTTTCAGTGCGTCATAAACGTCTTCGGCAAACCAGCTGTCATTGCGGAACTCGAACGCGGCCGTGTGCCCCGCCGGCAGCAACTGCAGAAACTCGTTCAGCCGCGGCAGGTCCTTCTTCAGGAACGGCGGCAGCTGGAACAACACCGGCCCGCGCTTGGCGCCGAGGGTCTCCAGATTCCTGTACAAAAACGCGACCGAGTCGGCGGCCGTGTCCGCCTTGATGCGCGCCTCATGCGTGATGCGCCGCGGCGCCTTGATCGAAAACCGGAAGTGCTCCGGCGTGCTGTTCGCCCAGTTCTCCAGCACGGGCACCTTGGGCATCTGATAGAAACTGTTGTTGATTTCCACCGTCGGCAGGCGTTGCGAGTAGTACGCGAGCATGCCGTCCGACTTGATGTCGGCCGGGTAGAAACTCCCCTTCCATTCCTTGAAGGAGTAACCGCTGGCGCCAGCCAGTAGTCTTGCGTTCATCTGCGCTCCCTGCGGTCCAGGCGTGCCGTGCGTCCGGCGCCCGGGCGCGCCTAGAATCTTCCGGATGGAGAAGGACAAGCTTAGCGAATACGCTGCCAAGCGGAAGTTCGAGGCGACCCCGGAACCGGCGCCGGCTGCGACCGGCGCGGCCTCGGGGCCGCTGCTGTTCGTGGTGCAGCAGCATTCGGCGCGGCGCCTGCATTACGACTTCCGCCTCGAATGCGACGGCGTGCTCAAATCCTGGGCCGTCCCGAAAGGTCCTTCGCTGAACGTCGCCGACAAGCGTCTGGCGGTGCAAACCGAGGATCACCCGTACGACTATGCCTCTTTCGAGGGCGTGATCCCGCCCGGGCAGTACGGCGCCGGTGAAGTGATCGTGTGGGACTGCGGCGTTTACTCGCCCGACGAGAACCAAACCTTCTTTCACGATCGTCCCGAAGCCGAGCGCCAGGTTCGCCAGGGCCTGGTCAAAGGCAAGCTCAGCTTCCTGCTGCGCGGGGAGAAACTCAAGGGCTCGTTCGCACTGGTGCGCACTGCCCAGGACCCCAAGAACTGGCTCCTGATCAAGCACAGAGACCGGTTCGCGGCGGCCATCGACATCACCAGCCAGAATCGCTCGGTGCTCTCCGGCGTCGCGGTCGAGGACATGAAAATCGTGCCGGCGCATCGGATCGCTGCCGCGCAGCTCGTGCCATGCGGCAAGGTCGCGTCGATTCCGCACAAGGTGTCGCCGATGCTCGCCGAGACGGGCGAGCGGCCCTTCAATCGACCGGACTGGATGTGGGAACCCAAGCTCGACGGCTATCGGGTGCTTGCCTTCATCGACGCGCGCGGCATCAAGCTGCGTTCGCGACGCGAATTGGAACTGTCCGGCACGTTCCCGCGCCTGGTTGCGGAGCTTCGCAACCAGGCCGTCGACGGCATGATCCTGGACGGCGAGTTGATCGCGTTCGACGCGAGCGGCCGGCCTTCATTCAACGCGCTGCAGAATCGGGTGCAGCTGAAGACCGAGCGAGAGATCGCCGCGGCCGATCGGACCGTGCCGGTGATTTACTACTGCTTCGATCTGCTGTATTTCGCCGGCGTCGATCTGCGCAAGTCGGCCTACCGCGATCGCCGTCGCTACCTGGCGCAATGCCTGTTGCCCTCGCCCCTGGTGCAACTCGTACACGCCGCCGAAGATGGCGTTGCGCTGCAGGAGGCCGCACTCGCGAGCGGCTTCGAAGGCGTCATCGGCAAGCGCAAGGACAGCCGCTACGAGGCCGGCCGGCGTTCGGCGTCGTGGCTGAAGATCAAGCCGGTGCAGACCGCCGAATTCGTGATCGGCGGCTACACCAAGGGCAAGGGTTCGCGCGCGCCGCTCGGAGCGCTGCTGGTCGGCACTTGGGCAGGGAATCGGTTGCGCTTCGCCTCGCACGTGGGCTCCGGCTTCGACGAGAGCACACTGGCGCAGTTGAAGAAGCGGCTGGAACCGCTGAAGCGCTCGACCTGCCCGTTCGACGAGACGCCGGAGCTGCCCAATGCGACGACCTGGGTTGAGCCGAAGTTGGTCGCCGAGGTGAGATTCCACAGTTGGACCGAGGACCATCACCTGCGCCACCCGATATTTGTTCGCCTGCGAGATGACATCGACCCGAAATCGGTGCGGCCCGCCTCCGCGCTGCGCGCTACGGCGGGCAAGCGCGGTGGCTCCATGGGTGCTACGGCGGGCTCGCCCTCCGTAGCGCGCAGCGCGAAGGAGGGAACCGAGATTGGCGCGATCCTCGCGCAGCTCGACAGCAAGAGGACCGAATTCCCCCTGATGCTCGGGTCGCATCGCATCAAGCTGACCCACCTGGACCGGGTCTACTGGCCGCCGGATGCAGCGCTGCACCAGCCCGCGCTGACCAAACGCGATCTGCTGCGTTACCTTGCGCAAGTCTCGCCTTATATGCTGCCGCATCTGGCGGACCGGCCGCTCACGATGATCCGGATGCCGGACGGCATCAACGGGCAGCGTTTTTTCCAGAAGCACTGGGAGCAGGAACGGCCCGAGTTCGTCGAGACGATCACGGTGTTCTCCAGCCACAAGGACGAGAACCACGAGTATCTGCTGTGCAACAACCTGCCGACGCTGCTGTGGCTGGCGCAATCGGGCACTCTGGAATTCCATGTCTGGCACTCGCGTGCGAAGCTTGAGCCCGACGCGGTGTCCAAGGGCACCGATTACGCCACTTCGAAGGAGTCGCTGGAAGCTTCGGTACTGAACTATCCCGACTACCTGGTGTTCGACCTCGACCCGTACATCTATTCCGGCAAGGAGGAGCCGGGCGGCGAGCCGGAGCTGAACACGGTCGCGTTCGAGAAGGGCAAGGAAGTGGCCTTCTGGCTGCGCGAGCTGCTGAACAGCATGTCGCTGGAGCCGATCGTCAAGACCTCCGGCAAAACCGGCCTGCACGTGTTCGTGCCGATCCGGCGCACGCTGGACTTTGACGCCGCACGGCACGTCGTCGAGCTGGTCGGACGCCATCTGATGCGGCAGCACCCCCGGGACATCACGATGGAATGGAGCATCCCGAAGCGCACCGGCAAGATCTTCATGGATTACAATATGAACGTCCGCGGCAAGACGCTGAACGTGGCCTACTCGCCGAGAGGCGTGCCCGGGGCACCGGTGTCGATGCCGTTGACGTGGGAAGAACTCGCCGGCGCGCACCCGCTCGATTTCCGACTCAACGCGGCACAGCGGCTGGCGCAAACCGGCGATCGCTGGCGCGACGCCCTGAAACGCAAGCAGAGCCTTGAGCGCATCTTGAAGACCGCGAAAGTGTGAGTCGCTATTGACAATGAGTGACGGACCCTTCACATTGGCTGGGGCAGCGCCGAGTAATCACTCATAGAGACAGCGCACGAATAGGGAGGTGCCGATGGCTGCGCGTTCAATTGGGTCGCTGACCGTTTCCTTCGGGCTGGTGTCGATTCCGGTGAAGTTGTTTTCGGCCACCGAGTCGAGCCGGGCCATCTCCTTCAACATGCTGCACAAGGCCGACGGATCGCGCCTGAAGCAGCAGTACCTGTGCGTGAAGGAGGGGGTGCCGGTTGAGCGGGACGACATCGTCAAGGGCTATGAATTCGCCAAGGACCAGTACGTGATCTTCAGCCCCGAAGAGCTGAAGGCGCTCGAGGAAGCCGGCACGCACAGCGCGGACATCGCCGAATTCGTGCCGCTCGAATCGGTCGACCCGGTGTACTTCGACAAGGCGTACTACCTTGCGCCCGACAAGGGGGGTGCCAAGCCTTACGCGCTGTTTACCCGCGCACTGCGCGAATCCAATCGCTGTGCGCTGGGTCGCTGGGCCGCGCGCGGCAAGCAGTACATCGTGATGATCCGGCCCGTCGAGGACGGCCTGATCATGCAGCAGTTGCTGTACGCCGGGGAGGTCCGCTCGATCAAGGACCTCGACATTCCGCAGATCGAGGTCAGGGAAGCCGAACTCAAGCTCGCCCAGCAGCTGATCGACCAGCAATCGTCCGACAAGTTCGACCCCGCCGCTTACACGGACGAGGTGCGCGCGCGCATCGAAGCGGCCATCCAGAAGAAGGTGGAAGGCCAGGAAATCACGTTGACCGACGGGGCCGAGGGCGGCGGGGCGCAGGTGATCGACCTGATGGAAGCGCTGCGGGCCAGTCTCGAGCGCAAGGGTGTCGCGCCCTCGAAGGCGCAGGCGGCGAAGCCACAGCCGGAGGCCGACACCGAAGCCGATACGCGTAAGCCGCCGAAACGGGCGCCGGCGGCCGAACCGGCCCCTGTGGCGCGCGCTCGTGCCAGGAAGTAACACGGGCAATCCACTGCCGCGGCAGTTCCATGCAGCACTACGGCGTGCGCGACGTCGAGAAGATGCTGCGCCTGCCGCGCAGCACGATCCGCGCCCTGGCATCGGCCGGCTTCGTGACGCCTGTCCGCGGCCCACGCAACGCCTTGCTGTTCTCGTTCCAGGATCTGATCGTGTTGCGGGCGGCGCAAACGCTTGCCGACGCCAAGGTGCCCGCCAAACGCATCTCGCGTTCGCTGAGGCAATTGCGGCGCCAACTGCCGCAAACGATGCCGCTGTCAGGCCTTTCGATCAGCGCGGTGGGTGAGCAGGTCGTGGTGCGCGACGGCGCGGGGCAGCGACAGGTCGAATCCGGGCAATATGTGCTGGACTTCGAAGGTGATCCGGGCAGCGGCTCGCTGAGCGTGATCGAGCGCGCGGCGCCGGCAGCCCCGGCGGGGCGAATCGACTGGTTCGCGCGCGGCGAGGCGCTGGAGCGGGAAGATCCCGGGGCGGCCATCGACGCCTACCGGAAGGCGATGGCGGCGGCTCCGGAACGGGTCGATGTCCGTATCAACCTGGGGCGCCTGCTGCACGAAACCGGGCGTCATCGGGACGCCGAGCGCGCGTACCGCGAGGCGATCGGCGCCTGCGGCCGCGATCCGCTCCTTCTGTACAACCTCGGCGTGCTGCTCGGCGACCTGGGCCGCGGGCGCGAGGCGATCGAGGCGTACGAGGCCGCGCTGCGCCGCGACCCGGCCATGGCGGACAGTCATTACAACCTCGCGCTGCTGTATGAAAAGCTCGGCAAGGCGAAGGAGGCGATCCGGCACATGTCCGAGTACCGGCGTCTGATGCGGAGCTAGGTGCGGCCACCGTGGAGCGGGCGCGAGCAGGGGCAGTTATCGAACCATCCGATCCTGATGCTTGAAAAGCGATCCTTGTTGCCAGGGCCGATCTCGGTCGTGCACTACCGGTGCAACGCCGGGCCCGGCGACCGTCCCTTCGTGGAACGACATGAAGCCTGGTCGGTGTCGTATGTTCAGCGCGGCAGCTTCGGATACCGTTGCCTCGGTGCCGCCTACGAGCTCGTGCCGGGCTCGGTGCTGGCCGGGCAACCGGGCGACGAGTACCTGTGCACACACGACCACGACTGCGGCGGGGATGAATGCCTCGCTTTCTTCGCCGCGCCCGAGGTGGTCGACGAGATCGACGGACGCCGCCGCGCGTGGCACTCCCGCGGCGTGCCGCCGATGGCGGAATTGACCGTGCTGGGCGAGCTGGCGCGCTCGGTGATCGCGGGCAACAGCGACCTTGGACTGGACGCGGTCGGCCTGGCTTTCGCGTCCCGATTCGTCGACGTGATGGCGGGCGGGGCGCTTCCCCGCGCGCGGCCCGCTGCGAAGGATCGCCGGCGCGCGGTCGAATCGGCGCTGTGGATCGACGCCCACGCAGCCAGGCCGATCGATCTACAGGGACTGGCCGGGCGGGCCGGGCTGAGTCCTTTCCACTACTTGCGGATTTTTTCGTCCTCGCTCGGCGTCACGCCGCATCAGTATCTCGTCCGCAGACGCTTGTGCCGCGCCGCGCAGCTGCTCACGCAAGAGGATTGCCAGATAACGGACATCGCGTTTGAAACCGGCTTCGGCGATCTGTCCAACTTCGTGCGCAGCTTCCATCGTGCAGCCGGCGTATCGCCGCGCGGCTATCGGCGCGCGGCGCGGGGCGACCGCAAGATTTTCCAAGAACGGCTGGCCGCCATGCCCTAGCATCGCCTCGTATTTCTTCGGGGAGATCGCGATGTTCGACCACGTCGGCTTGAAGGTCAGGAACCTGGAGACCAGCGTCGGGTTTTACCGCAGCGCGCTGGCTCCGCTCGGTTGTCAGCTCGACTCCAGCGGCGATGGTTACGCCGGCTTCGGCCCGGCGGGCCAGCCCGGCTTGTGGCTCTACGCAGATCAAGGCGCTTCCACCGTCGGCACCCATGTCGCCTTTCGTGCCGCCAACCGTGCGGCCGTGGATCGGTTCCACGCGCAGGGGCTGGCTGCCGGCGGACGCGATAACGGTGCGCCGGGCGTGCGGTCGGACTACGGCCCGCGCTACTACGCCGCCTTCCTGCTCGATCCGGACGGCCACAACGTCGAGGCGGTTTGCCTCACCTGAGAGGCATTCGAGCCAAACGAGGGCTCGGCCGCGTTCTTGCGTGCCGCGGACCTCAGCGCCTCGAGCGCCGCTGCACGTCGAGGTCGGTGCCGACGCGCAGATGCTCGATGTAGCCCTGGTAGGAGTACCACCGGTCGCGCTTCTTTCCGGTGGTCTCGATCAGCACGCCGGTCGCAGCGAGCGTGCCGATGGCGCGAGCGGCGGTGGGCTTGGTCGTCTGCAGCAGCCTCATCACCGAGGCGACGCTCACCAGGGGATGGCGAGGGAGCAGTTCAAAGAGGCGAACAGCGGCGGCGGACGTGGTGTCGTTCTGAAGCACCCGCGTGCGATCCGCGGTGACCAGGGCGAACAGATCCCGCGCGGAGGCAACGGCCTCGTCGGCGATGCTCGAAACGCCGCTCAGGAAGAAATCCGTCCACCCCTCCCAGTCCCCATCGGCGCGCACGGCGCTCAGGCGGCGGTAATACTCGTCGCGATGTCGCTTGAAGAAGAGGCTCAGATACAAGAGCGGCTTCGCGAGGAGCTTCCAGTGCTCCAGAAGCAGCGTGACCAGCAGCCGGCCGATGCGGCCGTTGCCGTCGAGGTACGGGTGGATGGTCTCGAACTGAACGTGTAAGAGCCCGACGCGCACCAGTGGCGGCAGGCCGTCGTCCTCGGCGTGCAGGTATTTCTCAAAGGCGGAAAGCGCCTCGGCGAGCGCCTGCGGCGGCGGGGGAACATATGCCGCGTTGCCCGGCCGCGTTCCGCCGATCCAGTTCTGGCTCCGTCTGACCTCGCCTGGCAGCTTCTCGGCGCCGCGCACCCCACGCATCAGGCGCTGATGGGTCTGGTTCAACAGCCGCATCGAGAGGGGCAACCCCTTCGGGTCGCCGAGCTGGTTGCGAGCGTAAGTGAGCGCATCGAGGTAGTTACAGACCTCCTCGACGTCCGCATTCGGTGGCGCGCTCTCCTCGGCCTCGAAAGTGAGCAGATCGACCAGGGTCGCTTGGGTGCCTTCGATCTGCGAGGACACCACCGCTTCCTTGCGGACGAAGGCGTAGATGAACCAATCGAGCGAAGGCACCATCTCGCCCGCGAGCTCGAGCCGAATCAGGGCCTCCTCGGCAGCCCGGAGCCGCTGCGCGAGCGCGGCGTCGAGGGCCAATGGGGGATCGGCTGGCGGCAACGGCGATGGAACGAACGCCTCAACCTCTTCCCCCGCCAAGGTGGTCCGCTCGTATCGGCCTGTGGCACGCTGGCTCATCGATCTGACCCAACTAGGAACGATCTCGTTACTGTCGCCTGTAGCCGGAACAATTTCATTCCCACGTCGGTCACTAGAAACGAATTCTTTACCAGTATGCGCCGCTAGTCAAGTAATCGTTTCCACCAGGATTCCGTCATGAAAGAGTTCTCTGCCGTTTCCGCGTTTGCGCTTCTTTGGATCCTGTCGATCGGCTGGGCTTAGCCGTGAAGCAAAACGCCACCAATGCCCAGCAGGCCGATCAGCTGGCGCACAAGGCGAGCGAGGTCGCGGCCCGGGGCGGCGCGGTCGTCGGCCAGGTCGTCGAGACGATGCGCGGCATCGACGAGAGGGCGGTGGCGATCTTCAGGACGTCCCAGGCCGCACATCGCGGCGCTCCCGCCGCGATCCATTGAAGCCGGGTCAGCCCGCGCTTCAGCCCGGTTCCGTGGCAACCGCCGCCACCAGCGCAACGTCGCCGGCGGAGACCGAGGCGAGGTCGAACTTCGCGGCGGCAGCGGCCATCCGCGTCAGCGCCTGAGCGATCGGCATCGCGGCCTCGGTCTGGCCCTTCCTGGTCCGCACGAAACGGACCGGATTGATCCGCGCGACCACGTAGTTGCGAAGGTACGGCGACTTGAAGCCGCGCGCATGCAATGCCTCGACGATGCGGCCGACCTGGGCGTCGATCTGCTCGATGCGCGCGCCGCAGTCATCGCGCGCGCGCAAGCTGGCCGGCAAGGTGCGAGCGTCGAAGCGATCGACCTTTTTCAGGAACGAGCTGTATGCGCCTCCGCCGAAGCGCGGGTTGCGCTCGTACACCACGCCCAGCGTCAGCAATTCCGGCGCTTCGAACTCGGCTGCGAACTGTGACTCTTTCGCTCGAGGGTTGCGCTCGGCCAGCGTGCGCGCCATCCGGATCACTTCAAGCGCGCGGTCCTTCAGGTTGTGCGCCTTTTCCGTATTCAGCGCCAGGATCCGGAACGCCAGGCTTTCATCGGGCGACACCAGCGCCATGATCTGCTTCAGTCCCAGCATTTTCGCGGCGGCCAGCCGATGGCGTCCGTTCGGCGTCCACAGTTTGCCGTCGTCGCCGCGTACCACGATCAGCGGGTCCAGGAATGAGCCGGACTCTTCGATTTTCGCGGCGAGGCGCTGCGTGTGCGTGGGCGACAGATCGCGCTGAAACGGCGTGGGCTGCACCGCTTCCAGCGGAAGGGCGGCCAGCAGCACGGGGCGGCCCGAGAGCGGCTCCCGGTAGGCGCCGACCACGGCGCCTCCGGCCGCGGTCACCTGCTCGGACAGCGCGCCGACCTCGGGCGCCTGGCGATCGAGCACAATCTGCTCCGCCGAAAGACCGCGCTTCTGCGCCCGAGGCGCGAGCTTGCCGCGCGCAGGGCGGGCGCGCGCCGCGGCCTTGGCGGCAGTCCTTGGCGCGGTCTTGCGGGCGGTGGGCTTTCTCATCTCCCAAGTCTAGTAGCATCGCTCGAATCCCTCGATAAGGAGTGAGCTCATGGACAAGATCAAGCCGCTCTACACGGCCACTGCAACGGCGACCGGCGGCCGCAACGGACACACCGAGACCAGCGACGGGGTCGTCAAAGCCGATCTTTCGCTGCCCAAGGAGATGGGCGGCCCGGGTCGGCCCGGGGCGGCGACGCCCGAGCACCTGTTCGCGGCCGGCTACGCCGCCTGTTTCGGCGGTGCGCTCGACTTCGTCGCGAAACAGCAGAAAAAGGACGCGAGCAAGGCGAGGATCACGTGTGCCGTTTCGATCGGGCCGCGCGAGTTGGGCGGATTCGGCCTGTCGGTGAAGATGCGGGTCGAGGACCGCAGCCTGGCGCAGTCCGACCTGTCCGCGCTGGCGCGCGAGGCGCACGAGAAGATCTGCCCCTATTCGCATGCCACGCGCGGCAACGTCGACGTGCAGTTCGAGATCTCCGGAGCCTGATCCTTCCTCGGAAATGAGCTGACGATGAAACGCACCGTTTTCGTTCTGCTGGTCACGCTGGCTGCCGCCTGCTCGACGCCGACCCCGCCCGCGCCGCCGCCTCCGCCCGAGGCGAAGGCGCCTGAGCCTCCACCTCCGCCTCCGCCGCCGCCTCCCGCGCCGAAGCCGGCGCCCGCGGTGCCGGCCGAATCACCGATGCAGGCATTCGAACGGGCGCGCAGCGCGCTGACCGTCACGAGCGTCTATTTCGATTACGACAAGTCGGTGATCAAGCCCGACCAGGTGTCGGCGATCACGGAGAACGGGAACCTGGCCAATGCCTATGCGAACGACTACTTGACCTTGCAGGGCAACTGCGACGAGCGCGGCAGCCGCGAATACAACCTGGCGCTGGGCCAGCGTCGTGCCGATGCGGTCAAGCAGCGGCTGCGGCTGCTCGGAATTCCGGAAACCCGCATCGAGACGGTGAGCTTCGGCAAGGAGAAACCGCGCGAGCTATGCCACAACGAGAGCTGCTGGTCCATGAACCGGCGCGCGGATTTCGTGCACGCGTGGAGGTGAGTCTGTCCCTGCAGTAATTCCCCAGCAAGCAGCGATTGGGCGGCTCCGGGCACGGCAGCCGCTCCTTTTTTACACCTCGCCCAGCGGGATCAGCCGTCCGGCGCTGTCGCGTACCTTCATCAGCCTCACAAGCGGGCCGCAGCGGCCTTCGCGCTTGTCTTACGGGCGCTTTTCACGACACCTGTGAGTCTATTCGAAAGGGGCGTCAACACGCGCGCAGCTGGTCGAGCATCACATCCAGCAGCGCTTCCACTTCGGCGTGACTGTCCAGGAAGAAGCCGGCGCGCGACCGAGGGCCGTCGCGACCGACGCGCACCGTCACCCAGTTCGGCGAGGCGCGCGCGAACACGGCCTCGTCGTTCAAATCGTCCCCGACGAACACGACCGAGGCGCAGCCGGTGCGCCGCACCAGCGAAACGACGGCGTCGCCCTTGTCGGGCGCGCCGGCCAGCACCACGTTGACCACGCACTTGCCGCCGAAACTGCGCAGTTTCGGATCGAGTCCGGCCAGCAGCGCCTCGATGCGGGCAAGGGCCTGTCCCGGGTCGGGCGCGAGGCGGTAATGCAGGGCGAGCGAATAAAGCTTGTCCTCGACCCGTATTCCGAGCGCGTCGAGCTCGTCAAATTGCGCGGCCAGATGCGTGCGCAGGCCGTCCAGGCAGGACACATCGAGGCCGTAAGCCCACCCCGGGTCCTCGGCGCCGTGGCTTCCGACGACGAATTGCGGCTCGAACCCGAGGCGCGGCCCCACATCGGCCACCGAGCGGCCGGTCACGATGGCCACGGGCCGCAGGCGCGTCAGGCGCGCGAGGCGTTCCGAGACGGCGCGGGTCACGCGCGCGTCGTCGGGGCGTTCGACGATGGCTGCCAGGGTCCCGTCGAAGTCGAAAGCGAGCAACGAGAGCGACCGCAGCGCGGTTTCCAGCGCGCGCCGACCTTCGGGATCGAGCAGGCGCCTCATGTCAGGCGTCGTGGTGGCGTTGCACGCGAGCCTCGATGCGCCCGCGCAGGCGCAGGCGCCCGGCGTCGGCCAGCATGCGCCCGGCCCAGCGATAGACGTTGAATTCGCGCACCGTCATCCGCAGGCTGGCCATGCGTTCGCGTTGCTCCGGCTCCGGCATCGTCAGGGCGCGCTGGATCTGCGCGGCGCAGTCCTCGACATGGTAAGGATTGACGACCAGGGCCTCCGTCATCTCGCGGGCAGCCCCGGCGAAGCGGCTCAGTATCAGCACGCCGCGCTCATCGTCGCGCGCGGCGACGAATTCCTTGCATACGAGGTTCATGCCGTCATGCAGACTGGTGACCAGGCACACGTCGGCGGCGCGATAGAGCTCGTTGACGGCGTCGCGCTCGTGGTGCTCCATCAACAAGCGGATCGGTCGGTACTCGGCCGTCCCGAAGCGCTGGTTGATGTGTTCGGCCAGCAGACCGATGCGTTGTTGAAACAGGCTGTACTCCTCGAGCACGCTGCGCGACGGCGCGGCCGCCTGCACCAGCACGAACCGGCCGACCCACTCCGGCCGCTGCTCGAGCAGCCGCTCCACCGCCTGCATCCTCTCGATCACGCCCTTGGTGTAATCGAGACGGTCGATTCCGACCGCAATCTTCTGGTCGGCGGCAAGCCCCAGCCGCTGCGTCACGTTGCGCCGGCACTGCTCGATCGAAGGCCAGGCCGCCATGCTGGCCGCGCTTGGCCATTCGATCGAGATCGGATAGCTTTCGACGAAGGTGTCCTCGTCCTGGTACGAAATCGTCGAGTGCTCGTGCTCGATGCGCGCTTCCAGAGTGCGATCGATGGTCTCGATGAAATTCTTGCAGTGAAAACGCGTCTGGAAACCCACGATGGTGCTGCCGAGCATGCCCTGCAGAATTTCGCGCCGCCAGGGGCAGATCCCAAAGGACTCGGGGTTCGGCCACGGAATGTGCCAGAAGGTGAGGATCGTCGCCCGCGGAAGCCGCTCCCGGATCATCGCCGGAAGCAGCGCGAAGTGATAGTCCTGCACCATCACGACCGGATCCTCGCTGCGCGCCTCATCGACCACCGCGTCGGCGAATCGCTGGTTGATCTCGCGATAGGCCTGCCAGTCGGGCTCGCGAAACACCGGCCGCACGTGCGCCACGTGGCATAAGGGCCACAGGCCTTCGTTGGCAAAACCGTAGTAGTAACCCAGCTCCTCCCGCTCGGTCAGCCAGATGCGTCGCAGCGTGTACTCGGCGCGGCCGGGAGGCGCCAGCATATGGTCGCGGGGGTCGACGACCTGCCGATCCGCGCTGCCGCTGCCATGGGCAATCCACGTGCCGGAGCACGCGCGCAGCACCGGTTCGATCGCGGTCACGAGCCCGCTGGCGGGCCGCTTGACGATCATGCCCGCCGGCGCGTGTTCGTGGATGTAAGGCTCGCGGTTTGACACGACGATGATCTCGTCACCGCGCAACTGCGTGCGCAACAGCGAGCGCAGCCGGTCCGGACCCCATTCGGCCTGCAGCCCGTGGATGCGGCGATATTCGTCATCCAGGTCGCGCAGGCGCGTGCGCAAGTCGGCCGCGAGCGGCGCCAGCTCGGGGGTTGGAGGCAGCAGCGGCCTGAGCAGCCCTTCGCCGCGCAGCAGCGCGCGCGCGCCGGAGACCCAGCCGCGCCAGCTCAGCTGCGCCACCACGACCGTGATCATCGCGATGGTCGCGCCCAGCGCAGCGATCAATATGATCAGGTACTGGCGCGTGTCCTGGCTGCGCCTCTCGATGAAGCTCATGTCATGCAGCAACACGAGGTCGGCCACGCGGCCGGATTCGTCGTTCACCGGGTAAGCGCCCACGTGCACCGGGCCGCCGGCGATCCGCAGCAGGTGGTCGGCGCGGGCGGCGGTCGCCAGCGCATTGGCGCAGGTCAGCTTGTCCGGATAGTCGTCGGTGCTGCGCAGCAGCTGCCCGTCGACCGAGCAAAGGCCGATCGCAACCAGCCGTTCGTCCTGCACCGCGTGGTCGAAGATCGTCTGCAGGCGCGCCATCCCGCGCGCCCGTAGCGCTTCCGCGATCGAATCCGAAAGCGCGTTCGCCAGCAGGCTGCCTCGGAGGTCCAGGTCGCGCGAAAACCAGCGCAGGGTCAAGCGGTCCATCAGGGGCAGCGCCAGGTAGGCCGCCGCAACGAGGGTCAGCACGAGCGGCACGAGGAAGCGGAGCTGAAGGCGGAAGGTATTCATCAGGGTAAGGGCCGCGGGCGCTACCTGCGGCCGTGTCGCGGCGTACGCCCGACCTATGGCGCCGCCGGAAATCCACTGAAGATCATCAGGCAGGACAGGATCCGATTATATTCGTGCCAATGCATCCCGGAGCGCAAGCGAGCCTGCAGCTCGCGATGATCGGCAACTGCGCGATCAGCGCGTTGATCGACCCCCAGGCCCGTGTGGTCTGGTGCTGCATGCCGCGCTTCGACGGCGACCCGGTCTTTTGCGCGCTGCTCGACTCCGCCAATGGCGTCGGCTCGGACGGGACGAGCGCCGTCGAGCTCGAAGGACTGTCGCGAAGCGAGCAGAGCTACGACGCCGGAACCGCGATCGTGCGCACGCGGCTGTTCGATGGCCACGGCCAGGGCATCGAAATCGTCGACTTTGCGCCGCGCTTTCTCCAGCGCGACCGTTTTTTCCGGCCGGCGCAGCTGGTGCGGCGCGTGCGGCCGTTGCACGGCCATCCGCGCGTTCGAGTGGTGGTACGTCCGCGCAGCGACTGGGGGGCGAACCAGCCGGTCAGCACCCGCGGCAGCAACCACCTGCGCTTCGTCGGGTCGGGATGGACGCTGCGCCTGACCACCAACGCGCCGCTGAGCTACGTGATCGGCGAAACCTGGTTTTCGCTGCAGGGGCCGATCAGCCTGTTGCTCGGTCCCGATGAGACCCTGTCGGGCGGCATCGAGGACACGGCACGCGAATTCGAAGAGCAGACCTCGCTGCACTGGCTTCGCTGGACCCGCGGCCTGGCCGTTCCCTTGCAATGGCAGGACGCGGTGATCCGCTCGGCGATCACGCTGAAGATGTGCCAGTACGAGGAAACCGGCGCCATCGTCGCTGCGATGACCACCAGCATTCCGGAGGCGCCCGGCAGCCAGCGCAACTGGGACTACCGCTATTGCTGGCTGCGCGACGCGTTCTTCGTGGTGCGCGCGCTGAACAGCCTGGCGGAGCTGTCCACCATGGAGGAGTACCTGCGCTGGCTGCACGACGTCGTGCGTGGCGCTGCGACCGGTCACATGCAGCCGCTGTACGGAATCGGTCTGGAGCCGCACCTGCCCGAACGCACGGTGCCGAGCCTGAGCGGATATCGCGGAATGGGGCCGGTGCGGATCGGCAACCAGGCGCACGAGCACGTCCAGCACGACGTCTACGGCAATGTCGTGCTCGGCGCCGCCCAGGCATTTCACGACCAGCGTCTGCTGCGTCGTGTCGACGCGAGCGATTTTGCCGCGCTCGAGCGCATGGGCGAGTTTGCGTGGACCTTGCACGAGCAACCCGACGCCGGCATGTGGGAGCTGCGCACGCGCTCGGGCGTGCATACCGCCTCGTCGTTGATGTGCTGGGCTGCGTGCGACCGTCTGGCGAAGATCGCCCGCGCGATGGCACGCCCGGACCGGCTCTCGCACTGGGCTGCCCGCGCCGACGCGATCAAGGCCAGGATTCTGGAACGCGCCTGGAGCGAGGTGCGGCAGTCATTCGTGGCGAGCTTCGGCGGCAGCGACCTGGACGCGGGCGTGCTGTTGATGGCCGAGGTCGGATTTCTCGATCCGCGCGACACGCGCTTCGTTCGCACCGTGGAGGCGCTGGAGCACAGTCTGTCCGACGGTCCCTTCATGCGCCGCTATGAGGCGCCCGACGATTTCGGTCGCCCCGAAACCGCTTTCATCGCCTGTTGTTTCTGGCGTATCGATGCGCTGGCCCGGATCGGACGCGTCGAGCAGGCCCGCGAGATATTCGACGCGCTGCTGGCGCGGCGCAATCATGTGGGATTGCTGTCGGAGGACCTGGTCGCCGCCAGCGGCGAGTTATGGGGCAATTTTCCGCAGACCTATTCGATGGTCGGCATCGTGAACTGCGCAACCCGCCTTTCCTTGCCTTGGGACAGCGTGATCTGAGGCGACGCTGCGGCATCCGGCGCGGGACCGTTGTAAGCTGTCCGTCCCGCACGAGCCGGAACCGCCTCCGTTCGCGGGGCCGTCCCGGAGCGCACCTCGCCAATAGCAAGGAGAAAACGCGATGGGTCTTTTCGTGGAAGCCGTCGACGTCTGGGCCGCACCGATCCCCGACCGGCCCGGCGGGCTGGCAGAGGGCCTGAGGGCTTTGCGGGACGCCGGGGCCGACCTGCAGTGCATCATTGCGCGGCGCGAGCCGGACCAGCCGGGGAAGGGGGTCGTATTCGTCACGCCGTTGCAGGGGGACCAGGAAATCGCCGCGGCGGCCCAGTTCGGATTCATTGCCGCGCACACCGTGCACTCGGTTCGGGTCAGTGGGCGTGACCGGCCGGGCATAGCGGCGACCGTGGCACAGCGGATCGCGGAGGCCGGCATCAGCCTGCGCGGCTTCACCGCCGTGGTGATCGGCGCGCAGTTCATCGCCTACCTGGCGCTCGATTCGCGCGGCGATGCCGATCGCGTTACCAGGATTCTGACCCAGACCTAGCCGCTGTCGCAGAGCCGCGGCCCGCGGCCCCTGCCCTCAGCGAGAGGGGCGGCTTCGCGGTCGAACCTGGCTCCTGGCAGCGACCCTTTGCAACAGCCTGCCCTGGTGGCGTCGTAGCTGGATCCCGGCGGTCGCGCGCGGGCGCATCCGGCTGACGGATCGCGCATTTTTCGGCTGGACCGGCTCAAGCGGAAGCCCCAGGCTGCCGCCATGAAGCTGCTCGCGAACCGTGGTCCTGTATCGATCGGGTCGCGCGGGCCCGGCACCTTTGCGCTGGACGGCATCGCCCCTCGCCTGAGCCCGCTCAGTTATGTGGCCGAAGGCGCCTTCCTGATCGGCGACGTCGTGCTGGGCGAGCACTCCAGCGTCTGGTTCTGCGCGGTGATTCGCGGCGACAACGGCTCGATCCGGATAGGAGGCCATACCAACGTGCAGGACGGCGCGGTTATTCACTGCCTGCCGGACGGCGAGGTCGTCGTCGGCGCGCAGGTGTCGATCGGGCACCTGGCGACGATCCACGGCGCCTGTATCGGCGATCGATGCCTGGTCGGGATGAACGCGGTGGTGATGGACGGAGCCAGCATCGGCCACGACACGCTGGTGGCGGCCGGCTCGATCGTGGCGGCGGGGCGGCGCTTCGAGCCCGGCATGCTGTTGCGCGGCAGCCCGGCGCGGGTGGTGCGCGCGCTGACCGATCGCGAGCTGGCCGCAATCCAGGTCAACGCGCTGCAATACGTGGCGCGGGCCGAGCGCTTCCGCCGAACGCTTCAGCGGCTCTGAGTCCGTCTCGTGGCCTGGGCGCTGTGCCTTTCGATCGGCCTTTGCTCGGGCTTCCTGGGAGGTCTGCTGGGCATAGGCGGCGGCACCGTGATCGTGCCGGCACTGATCCTGGCCGCGCGACCGCTCGGAATCGGCGCCGATGACGCGGCCCGGGTGGCCGTGGCCACGTCGCTGGCGATCGTGGTTCCGACCTCGATCTCGAGCGCGCGGGCCCACGCTACGCGCGGCTCGATCGATTGGCGTGCATTCAGGCGCCTGGCGCCAGGAATCGCCGGCGGCGCGCTGGCCGGTACGCTGGCGGCGTGCGCGCTGGGCGGACCGCTGTCCGGGCGGCTGGCGCTGGCGGTGTTCATCGGATTTGCCCTGTTTTCTGCCCGTGCGCTGCTGGCGCGGTCCGCGACCGCTGGCGAGCCCGAACCGCCCGTCATGCCGCCCGGCGCCGCTGCACTGGTCCGGCGCAGCGTGGCGATCGGCCTGCTGTCCGCGCTGGCTGGCGTCGGCGGGGGCCTGCTGTCGGTGCCACTGCTGGCGCATTGCATTCCGATGAAGCGCGCGATCGGGACCGCCGCGGCGCTGGGCCTTCCCCTTGCGGTGGCCGGCTTGACCGGGTACCTGGTCGCAGGGCGCCCGGCGCAGTGCCCGGCAGGCTGCATCGGCTACGTGTTTCTTCCGGCCGCGCTGGCCATCTCGCTGGCGGCGATCACCACCGCGCCGCTCGGCGCAAGCCTTGCGCATCATCTGCCGGTGCGGCAACTCGAGCGCGCGTTCGCGTCCCTGCTGCTGCTCGTCTCGGCAGACTTGTCGGCCGAGCTGTTCCGGTAATCGTTATCGCCCGGCCACGGCGCTGCCGTGCACCGGCGGAGCCGCCAGCCAGTGCACGCTGAACAGGCGCTGCCGGTCGCACCAGACCGGCCCCGGCGCGAAACCCGCCCGCCGAGCCAGATCGCAAAAGCCCTCGATCGTGTACTTGTAAGAGTCCTCGGTGTGCAGGCTTTCGCCCTCGTCAAACTCGAACGCGGTCCCGCACACGTGCACGGTCTGGCGCCGCTTGCTGACCAGGTGCATTTCGATGCGCTGCGCGTCGGGCCGATAGAGCGCATAGTGGTCGAACGAGGCCGGATCAAAATCGGCACCGAGCTCGCGGTTGGCGCGCACCAGCAGGTTGCGGTTGAATGCGGCCGTGACGCCGAGCGCGTCGTTGTAAGCCCGATGCAGCAGGTCTGGATCTTTTACCAGGTCGACGCCGACCAGCAGACCGCCGCCGGCCAGCCGCTCCGCGGCGTCGGCCAGGAAGCAGCGGGCCTGCTCGGGCGAAAGGTTGCCGATCGTCGAGCCCAGAAACAGACCGACGCGTCGGCCGTCGCCGGGGCGCTGCGCCGGCAGCGCCAGCGCCCGCGCGAAATCCGCCTGCAGCGGCTCCACCACCATGCCGGGATACGCGCGCTCCAGATCCTGCTTGGCGCCATCCAGGTGCTCGACCGACAGGTCCACCGGGATGTAGCGCGCAGGGCTCGGCAGCGCGTCCAGCACGATCCTGGCTTTCACCGGGCTGCCGGCGCCGAACTCGACCAGGTCGGCCCGTGGACCGATCAGCCGGGCCATGCTCGGTGCGTGCTCGCGCAGGGCCGCCATCTCGGCGCGGGTCAGGTAGTACTCGTCCAGCTGGCAGATCCGTTCGAACAGCGAAACTCCGTGCCGGTCATAGAAGAACTTCGGCGCAATGGTGCGCGGCCGGCCGCTGAGCGCCTGCAGCATCGCCCCGGCGAACTCCGTGGCAGCAGCGGGCGAGTCCTGCTCGTCCGGGTCGGCTTCGCGCCGATTCAGCGCCGCTCCTCTCATGCGTCCCTCGCGAGTCGAAGTCCCGAGAACTGCCACCGGGCGTCGGGCGGGAAGTAGTTGCGGTAGGTGATCCGAATGTGACCCGGCGGGGTGGCGAAACTGCCGCCGCGAAGGACCAGCTGGCCGACCATGAACTTGCCGTTGTATTCGCTGGCCGGACCGGCATCCGGCCGGAAGCCCGGGTAGGGGTCGTACGAGGAGCGGGTCCACTGCCACACGGTTCCGCACATCGGCTCCGGCCGCCCCGTCGCGACGTCGGCCGCCTCGGGGTGAAGTCCGATCGGGTCGGCGCGGTGCAGCGTGCCGGACCAGGTGGCTGCGGCCGCCTCCCATTCGAACTCGGTCGGCAGCCGTGCCTGCGCCCAAGTTGCGTACGCGCAAGCCTCGTAAAAGCTCAGGTGGCACACCGCCTCGCCCGGGTTCAGCGGCTGCAAGCCGCTCAAGGTGTACACGTTGAATCGGCCGTTGCCATTCGGCTCCCAGTAAAGGGGCGCATTCCAGCCCTGGTTCCGTACGGCCGTCCAGCCGTCGCTGAGCCACAGCTCGCCTCGCCGGTAGCCGCCGTCCACAACGAAATCCAGATACTCGCCGCAGCTCACGGCTCGCGAGGAAAGCTGGAAGGGCCTGAGCAAAACCGCGTGGCGCGGGCCCTCGTTGTCGAACGCAAAGCCCGCGCCGGCATGGCCGACCTGTTGGACGCCCCCCGGATGATCGTGCCACCGCAGCGGCGCCGGCGAGCGGGCCGCCGCCGGCTCCGAACGGCGGTAGGCCGGCTTCAAAGGGTTCAGAGAGAACGCGTGCTTGATGTCGGTCAGCATCAATTCCTGGTGCTGCTGCTCGTGGTTCAGTCCGAGCTCAAGCAGCGACGCCGCCTGGGCAGCCGGCGCACCGGCGCTGCTCAGGGACTCCACTGCCTCGTCGACGTGGCGCCGGTAGCGCAGGACCTCGCCGTGCGGCGGACGCGTCAACAGGCCCCGCAGCTCGCGCGCGTGGCGCGGCCCGAGCGACTCGTAGTACGAGTTGAACAGGTGCGCGTAGCGGGCATCGAAGCAGCGATAGTGCGGAACGAACGCCTGCAGCACCATCGCCTCGAAGAACCAGCTGGTATGCGCCAGGTGCCATTTGGTCGGACTCGCCGCCGGCATCGACTGGACGCACTGGTCTTCGGCCGACAGCTCGCTGACCAGTTGCAGCGAAGCGGATCGGACCGCGCGAAAGCGCTCCAGCAGGGCCGCCGGCCCCAGCTCCCGAGCCTGCGCACGAGCCGACGCGGGCGGTCCCGCGCCGGCGCGTCGATCGCAAATCGCGTCCATGTCCATGATTCGGTTCCGGTTGATCAGTTCGCTCGGGTCAAGCCGGCGGAGCTTATACGAGGCCACGCGCACGCGGACGTCCGATCGACGGGACGGCCAGCCGCATGACGGGGGCGCACGGCCGAAGCCCGCGGCCTGCAAACAGCCGATTCAGCGGTGCCTTGCGACCGGGTGAACCGTTGCGCACCGGATCGGGTCTAACCGGCATGTGGCGGATCCTTGATCGATGGCTGCTTGCGCTGCTGATGGCCGGCCTGTCGGCCGGCGCGTTGGCGGGTAGCGCCCATGTCAGCTTTTTGAACCCGGAAAAATTCACCGACATCGGACCCTACGGGGACGAACGCGAAGCGGCGCAGAACCGCTCCGAGATTGCGCGGCATATCGAGCGCCTGGCGGCGCGGAAGCTGCCGGCCGATCAGGTGCTCGAGGTCGCAGTGCTGGATGTGGACCTGGCCGGAAATTTCGAGCCCTGGCACTTCTGGCCACGCGATGTCCGCGTGATGCGCACGGTCACATGGCCCAGTATCAAGCTGCGTTACGTCCTGAAGCAGGGCGAACAGGTGCTGGCCGGCGGCGAGGAAACCGTCAGCGACATGGCGTATCTCGATCACATCAACTCCTACTCGAGCAGTGACCCGCTGCGCTACGACAAGCGGATGCTGGATCGCTGGTTTCAGCAGCGGCTGATCGAGCGTACAGCCGCTTCCCGTTGACAAGCCGCTCACAGCCGGCCGATTAACAAGCCATTAACAGAGCCGTGCGCTATTCGGGCGAGCCTGCGCGTACCACTTTTTCGATGCGCCGGTCCGGTATCAACCAGATCAGCGCGACCAGCACGTAGATCGCCAGAGCCAGCCAGGCCGCCACGAATCCCAATGCGATCGCCGTCACATACAGCACCGGCGACAGCTTGCCCTTCAGATCGGCGCCGACCGCCCTGGCCAGCAGGGAATCGGTGCCGTGCGTGCGGATCACGCACCACTGCAGCAGCGTGTACGAGAGGGCCGCCAGCAGCAGCACCAGGCCGTACGCGAACGTCGGCCACGTCGCAAACCGGTTCTCGGCCATCCAGCCGGTGGTGAACGGGATCAGCGAAAGCCAGAACAGCAAGTGCAGGTTCGCCCACAGGATGCCGCCGGTGACCCGCTGCACCGTATGCAGCATGTGGTGGTGGTTGTTCCAGTAGATGCCGACGTAAAGGTAGCTCAGCACATAGCTGAAGAATACCGGCGCCAACTCGACAAGGTCGTCAAGCCGGGTCCCTCGCGGGACCTTCAATTCGAGCACCATGATCGTGATGATCACGGCGATCACGCCATCACTGAATGCTTCGAGTCTGCCTTTGCCCATCAGCCGCTTGCTCAGTCGGAGCCTGGTCGAACCCTGCCGAGCACTCAAGACCCCAGTGCCCTGAGGCGAAGATTCGCCGGACGATGCGGATCGGCCCGGCGTATGCTGCTGTGGTGCGCCTGCTCGTGATTTGCTCCGCCTCGGCCCTTTGCAGCCTGCTGCCCGCCGCGCCGGCGCTCGCAGGCGCCGACTTCGACGCGCTGACCGGCGAATTCGTCTTCTCCAGCCTTGCGCTGTCTCCGGTCACGGCAACCGCCCAGGGCTACCACCGCCATCACGGAGTGTCGCTCGATGAGGACCTGGACGATTTCAGCCCCGCCGGGATAGACCGCACGCTGCGGTTCTATCGTGAGTGGGTGCAGCGCGTCGACCGGCTCGAGGTCGTCGAGCTCGATGCCGAGCAACAGGCCGACCTGCAGATTATCAGGAACGCAGTCGCTCTGGCGCTGCTGGACCTGCAGACGATTCAGACCTACCGCCACAACCCGGCCCTTTACGTCGAGTTGATCGGGCATGCGCTGCTTGAGCCGTTCAAGCTGGACTACGCACCCGACAGTATCCGCTTCGGGCACATCATCAAGCGCTTGGAGAAAGTACCCCGGCTGCTCGATCAGGCACGATTCAATCTGAGCGATGCGCCTCTGGTCTGGATCCGGGTCGCCCGCGATGAAAATGCCGGCAATTTCAAGTTGATCGACCAGGTCCTGCGAGCGCGGGTTCCGGCCGAGCAGAGGGCCGCGTACGCCGAGGCGGCCGGCAAGGCGCTGGACGCGCTGCGCGAATTCAACCGGTTCATGGCGCGCTCCCTGTCACAGCACCCGCGCAACTGGCAGCTGGGCCCCCTGGTGTACCGCGAGAAGTGCGGCTATCAGCTGGCGCTCGGCCGTACGCCCGAGGAGCTGCTGGGCGCGGCGACGGCGGACCTGAAGGCCACCCGGGATCAGATGGTCGAGCTGGCCGCGCCGCTGTCGGTGCCGCAGGTCCTGGATCGGATTGCGCGCCGGCATGCGACGCCGGACCGCTACCTGGCGCAGGTCAGGCAGTCACTGCAGCAGGCAACGGATTTCGTGCGTGCGAGCGGCCTGGTCGCGCTTCCGGCCGCAACCCGGGTCGAGGTGGTCGAGACGCCGGAATTGATGCGCGGAACGTATTCGGTCGATGGATTCGACCCGGCACCGGCGCTGGAACCGCAATTGGGGGCTTTCTACTGGGTCGCGCCGATCCCGGCCGGATGGCCGCGCGAGCGGGTCGAATCGAAGCTGCGCGAATACAACTACTTCGGCGTCCAGCAACTGACCATTCACGAAGCGATGCCGGGCCGCTGGGTCCAGTCCGACTACGCCAATCGGATTCGGCCGCTTTCGCGGCGGATGTTGCGCGCGCTGTACGCCAACGGACCCTACGTGCAGGGCTGGGCCGCCTATGCGGAGCAGATGATGGTGGATCAGGGATACCTGGACGGCGACCGCGCACTGCGCCTGACGCTGCTGAAGCAGTTGCTGCGATCGATCGCCAACACGATTCTGGACATTCGCCTTCACACGATGGGAATGACCGACCAGGAGGCGATGGACCTGATGACGCGCGAGGCGTTTCAGGACCCTCAGGAAGCCGCCGCCAAGCTGCTGCGCGCGAAACTATCGTCCTGCGGGCTGGCGACCTACTACGCCGGCTTCAAGGGCTGGCTCGAGGTCCGCGACTCGTTCCGGCACAGGCACCCGGCCGATTACTCGCTGTCGCGCTTCAACGAGCGCGCGCTCGGCGAAGGCGCGGTGGCGCTGCCGGCGCTCGCCCGGCTGCTGCAGTAGCCGATGCCCGGCGGGCGCACGCCCTGGCGAGCCGCGCTCGCGGCCGCCGCCCTGAGCGCGTGCGCAGCGCCTGCGCCGCCCAACGGCGATTTCACCGCGCCCGCACTGGCGGCGCAGATGCAACGGCGGCCGATCGTGCTGCTGGGCGAGGTCCACGACAACGCCGAGCAGCACGCGGTACGCGCGCAGGCGCTCGCGCTGCTCCTTCAGGCGGGTTCGCGCCCGGCGCTCGCGTTCGAGCAATTCGATCGCGAGCGCCAGGCCGACATCGATCGCGTGCTGGGCGCCACGCCGGCGCAGGGCGTCGATCGGGCCGAACAACTGGCCGCGCTGGGCGGGCGAGGCTGGAACTGGAATCTTTACCGTCCTTTCCTGGAACTGGCGCTGCAGTACCGGCTGCCGATCGTCGCGGCCAATCTGTCGCGCGCCGACGCGCTACGGGTTTCGAAGGAAGGTTTCGGAGCCGTGTTCGACGCCGCCCAGCAGGGGGAGTTGCGACTGGACCCCGTGCCGGCCGATCTGCTGCGGACCCAGCAAGAGGCAGTGGACGAAGGCCACTGCCACCAGATGCCGCCGCAGATGCTGCCCGCGCTGGCGCGCGCGCAGATCGCGCGCGACGCGACACTGGCTCAGGCGATCCGCCCTTACCTGGAGCACGGCGTCGTGTTGCTGGCCGGCAACGGTCATGTGCGCCGCGACATCGGCGTGCCGCGCTTTCTGTCCGCGTCGCAGCGGGAACGCGTCATCAGCATCGCGCTGATCGAGCGCGATACTGCCGCCGACGAGGTGCCGCCGGGTGCGTTCGACGCGATATTTACAACGCCGGCGCAGCCGCGGGCCGACCCGTGCCAGTCGCTTCGCCGCAATTGAAGGAGGCCGTTTGCAAAGACGCTCGCGCCTGATTATCTTTTCGCCCGCGAATTCAAGCGTACAGCGATGATCAAGACCGAACACCTGACCAAGCGTTACGGCAGGCTGACCGCCGTCGACGACCTGAGCTTCGAAGTGGTGCCCGGCGAAGTGCTCGGCTTCCTGGGCCCGAACGGCGCGGGCAAGACGACCACGATGCGGATGCTGACCGGCTTCATCACTCCGACCTCCGGCCGCGCGTCGATCTACGGCCACGATGTGGAAAGCGATCCGATCGCCGCCAGGACCTGCATCGGCTACCTGCCGGAAGGCGCTCCGGCTTATGGAGAAATGACCGCCCGCGCGTTCCTGGAGTTCATCGCGGACCTGCGTGGACTGCGCGGTGCCGTGCGGCGCGCCCGCCTGGACACGGTGATTCAACGCCTGGAACTGGCGCCGGTCTTGCAGCAGTCGATCGAGACGCTGTCCAAGGGGTTTCGCCGCCGCGTCGGACTGGCGCAGGCGATCGTGCACGACCCGGCCGTGCTGATCCTGGACGAGCCGACCGACGGACTGGACCCGAACCAGAAGCACGAGGTGCGCACGCTGATCAACGAGATGTCCCGCGGCAAGATCATCGTGATTTCCACTCACATCCTGGAGGAGGTCGATGCGGTCTGCACCCGAGCGATGGTGATCGCGCGCGGGCGCCTGGTTGCCGACGACACGCCCGCGGGGCTGGCGGCCCGTTCGCGCTACCACAATGCGGTGTCGCTTCAGTTGGAGCGGCCCGAACAGTTGGCCGTCGCGCGCGAGGCCGTGGCCGCTCTGCCGCAGGTGGCGGCGGTGGAGGTCGACGAGCGAGGCGGGAAATTGACCGCGTTGCCGGCCGGTGGCGCGGCGATCCTCGGGCCGATCAGCGACCGGATCGCGCAGGCCGGCGTGCACGTGGTCGCGCTGCGCGTCGAGCCCGGCCGCCTGGACGAAGTGTTCCGCACGCTGACGCATCTATGAAGACCGCCGTTCACCCTCGCAGCATCGTGATCGTCTTCCGGCGCGAGCTGGCCGCCTATTTCGCGACGCCGCTTGCCTACGTATTCATCCTGATCTTCCTGGTGCTGGCCTCCTGGTTCACGTTCTACCTGGGGGGATTTTTCGAACGCGGCCAGGCCGACCTGGAGCCGTTCTTCGTATTTCATCCCTGGCTGTACCTGTTCCTGATACCGGCCATTTCGATGCGCCTGTGGTCCGATGAGCGCCGCAGCGGCAGCATCGAGCTTCTGATGACGCAGCCGATCACGCTGTGGCAGGCGGTGATCGGCAAGTTCCTGGCGGCATGGGCCTGCGCGGCGCTGGCCTTGGCGCTGACTTTTCCGATCTGGATCACCGTGAATTACCTCGGTCATCCCGACAACGGAGCGATCCTGACCGGATACCTGGGGAGCCTGCTGATGGCGGGCGCCTTTCTGGCGGTCGGCTCCTGCATGTCCGCGCTGACTCGCAACGCGGTGGTGGCGTTCATCCTGGGCGTAGCGGGCTGCTTCGCCCTGCTGCTGGCGGGGCTGCCGATGGTGCTCGACGCCTTTCGCGGCTGGGCGCCGCCGCCGGTGGTCGATGCGGTCGCCTCGCTGTCGTTTCTGACCCATTTCGAAGCGATCGCCAAGGGTGTAGTCGACCTGCGCGACGTGACGTTTTTCGCTGTGACGATGGCCTGCTTCCTCGCGGCCAGCGTCATCCTGCTCGATCTTCACAAGTCGGATTGAGGTGAGGTAGCGATGTCGCGGCCGACGTGGCGCAGGTTGACGATGGGCGGCGGGGCGCTGATCGCGCTCGGCGTACTGTTCATCGGGTTGACGGTGATCGACAACCAGTGGTTGCGCGGGGCGCGGCTCGACCTGACCGAGCATCGGCTGTACACCGTCACGCCCGGCACGCGTCACATCCTGGCCACGCTGAGCGAGCCGCTGAACCTGTACCTGTTCTATTCGGAGCGCGCTGCCGCCCAATTGCCGGTGGTGCGCATCTATGGGCAGCGGGTACGGGAGTTTTTGCAGGAGGTCTCGGCCCGCAGCAAGGGCAGGATCGTGCTGCACGTGATCGACCCGCAGCCGTTTTCCGAGGACGAGGATCGCGCCGCCGAGTTCGGAATCCGGGCGCTGCCAGTCGATAATTCCGGGACGTCCCTGTATCTGGGCCTGGCCGGTACCAACAGCACCGATGGGCGCGCCGTGATCGACTTCCTGGATCCGTCCAAGGAGCCGTTCCTGGAATACGACGTCGCCAAGCTGCTGGTCGAACTGACTCAGCCGAACAAGCCGGTGGTGGGCTGGCTGTCATCGATCCCGATGTCGGGCGGTCTCGATCCGGTCAGCGGACAGGAGCGGCCGGCCTGGCTCGTGTACACGCAGGCTCAGCAGCTGTTCACGGTGCGCAGCCTGTCCCCCACGATGACTCAGGTCGATCCCGACGTCGACGTGCTGGTGCTGGTGCATCCAAAGGATCTGCCGCCCGCCGCGACGTACGCGATCGATCAGTACGCGCTGCGTGGCGGGCGGCTGCTGGTGTTCATCGATCCGATCGCCGAGCAGGACGCGGCCGGGCGCGGCGCGATGCTGCCCGGCGCCTCGCACGCGTCCTCGCTGCAGCCGCTGTTGTCGGCCTGGGGCGTCTCCTTCGATCCAGGCGAGGTGCTGGGCGACCTCGAGCAGGGCCTGACGGTCCGCGTGCGCCAGGACGAGCCGCCGGAGCGTCACATCGCGATCGTCGGATTCGGAGCGCGATCGCTGTCGCAGGGCGATGTGATCACGTCGGGCCTGACGCAGATCACGATGGATACGGCCGGCATTCTTCGCCCGAACAAGGATTCGGGTGTCCGTTTCGAGCCGTTGATCCGATCCAGCACGCACGCGGCGCCGATTCCGGCTCAGCGCTTCTCGCAGCTGACCGACCCGGCCACGCTGCGCGAAGGTTTCAAAGCAACCGGCGAAACTTACACGGTGGCGGCGCGTGTCACAGGAACGGTGAAAACGGCGTTTCCGAACGGCCCCCCGGCCGGCACCCCAGCAGCCGCCGGACCGGCTCCGCTCGCCTCTTCGTCCAAGCCGCTGAATCTGGTGGTGGTGGCCGACGCCGACATGCTGTCCGATTTCCTGTGGGTGCGCTGGCAAAACTTCCTCGGCCAGCGCACCGCGTCGGCGTGGGCCAACAACGGCGATTTCGTCTGGAACGCGCTCGACAACCTGGCCGGCAGCAGCGACCTGATCAGCGTGCGCGGACGGGCGAGCTTCCTGCGACCGTTCGAGCGCGTCGACGCGTTGCGGGCGGCGGCCGAGGATCGGCTCCTCGCCAAGCAGAAAGAGCTCGAGCAGCAACTGACACAGACCGAGCAGAAGCTGGATGCCCTGCAGGCGAACCGCGGCGACTCGGTGTCGACCTCGCGTCCGACGCAGGCCCAAACGATTCTGACGGCCGACCAGGAGCGCGAGCTGCAGCGGTTCCAACAGGAAAGATTGCGGATCCGCAGGGAGCTGCGCGATGTGAAGCTCGGCCTGGATCGCGACATCCAGGCGCTCGCCACCCGGCTGAAGGTGATCGACATCGTGCTGGCACCGGCCGCATTCGCGCTGGTGGCCCTGCTGATCGCCGTCGCGGCCCGCCGCCGCCGTCGCCCCGCCGCGGCCGCCTCCGCTGCGTCCCTGGGTGCCACGAGCGGATGAACCTGCGACGGCTGATCGCGATGGTGGTGGCCGCGCTGCTGGTCGCCGGCGCTGCGGTGTGGGTTTCGGTCCGCAGCCGCCCCGAGCGCGCGGCTCCCGGCGATCGGCCCGTGCTGGCATCGCTCGCGCAGTCGATCGATGCCATCAGCCAAGTGCGCGTTTCGCGCGGAGACGGCACCGCGACGACGTTACAGCGCCGCGACGGCGGCTGGTTCGTTGCGCAGCGCAACTATCCGGCCGACCCGGGCAAGTTGCGGTCGCTGCTGATCGGCCTGTCGGGTCTTCACACGATCGAGCAGAAGACGAGCGACCCGGCGCGTTACGCAGCGTTGAACGTGGAGGACGCCGCCGGTGTTCAGGCGCGCAGCGTCCGGATCGACGTGGTCGCGGGCGCGCAGGCCTGGTCGCTGCTGGTCGGCAAGGCAGCCGAATCGAACGCCAGTTACGTGCGGGTGCCCGGTGCCGCGGCCGCGCTGCTGGCGAAGCCGCGGATCGACGCCGATCCTCAGCCGGCCCGCTGGATCAAGCCCGAACTACTGGACGTGGCTGCCGACCGCATCGCGCAGGTGACGGTCCACCCCGCCGACGGTCCGTCCTATTGGATCGCGCGCGACGCGCGCGGCGCGGCCGACCTGACGCTGCACGGCCTTCCGGCCGGGCGCAAGCCGGCCGGCCCGGGGGTCGTCGACGCGATCGCCCGATCGCTGGCGCGGCTCAATGTCGAGGACGTGAAGGAGCGGACGGCCGGTGCTCCGGCGCATCCGAGCCGAGCGAGCTTTCGAACTTTCGAAGGGCTGCAGCTCGACCTGGAAGGCCATCGCGACGGGGCCACGGCCTGGATCCGGATCAACGCCAGCGTCGACCGCGATGGGGCTGGGCGCTTCGCCTCGACTTCGGCGGCAGCCGGTCAGGCCAAGGCGCCCGATCAGGCCAAAGCACCTGAGCGGGCCAAGGCACCGGATCAAGCCAAGGGTCCCGATCAGGCCAAGGCGCCCGATGCCGCGTCCGAGGCAGCCGAGATCAACGCCCGGCTGCAGGCCTTCGATTTCCAGATTCCGGTCTACCAGTACGACACGATCTATCGCCAGCTCAGCGATTTGCTGGCGCCGCCGGCGCCGAGCGCGACCACGGCACGGTCGAAGGAGCCCAGATGATCCGCAAACTGACGGTGCCCGGCACCTTGTCCCAACTGCTGGCCGCTGCCCTGTGGATCCCGTGCCTGCTGCTGCACGGTTGCGGCCGCTCGAATCCGGAGCCGCCGCCGGATCTGCTGAAGACCCAGCGCGAGGCGCTGGAAAAGACCAAGACCACCGAAAAGGTGCTGCAGGACGCAGCGCAACGCCGCGACACACAGCTCGAGTCGCAGCAGAAATAGCCTGCGCGTCAGCGCACGTTGCCGGCGGCCTGGGGCGTCAACGCCTCGGCCGTGTGGATCCAGCCGCCACCGAATGCCCGGTACAGGTCCGCATAGCTCTGAAACAGCTGGGCCCGCAGCGCATCGAGCGAGATTTGCGCATCGAACAGCGACTGCTCGGCCGTTGCCACCTCCAGGAAGATCGCCGCGCCCTCCCGGTAGCGTCGCTGCGCCAGCTCCAGCAGGCGGGTCAGCGCTGCGACGTTTTTTTCCTGCTCGGCGCGCTGCTGCTCCAGCGTGCTGCGCGCGATCAGGGCGTCGTTGACATCGCGCAGCGCCGAGATCACTGCGCTTTGATAACTGGCGACCAGTTCGCGCTGGCGGGCCTGCGCCAACTCGACCTGGCTTCGCACCGCCCCGCCGGAAAACAGCGATTGCGTCAGACCGCCGGCGCCGGTCCAGGTGAACGACGGCCCCTTGAACAGCTGCGACAGCTCCGCGCTCTGCAGGCCCAGGAACCCGGTCAGGCTGATCCGTGGAAAGTAGGCGGCCCGCGCAACGCCGATGTTGGCGTTGGCGGCGATCAAGCTCTGCTCGGCCTGGCGTACGTCCGGCCGGCGCGCCAGCAGGTCGGACGGCAGCCCGGCCGGCACCGGCGGAACCGCGAGTTGGCTGAAGTTGCGGCCACGCTCGACCGCCCCCGGCCTGCGGCCGGCCAGCACGCTGATCAGGTTCTCCTGTTGAGCGATCTGCCGCTGCAGCGAAGGAACCGTGGCCGCCGCGATCTGGTACTGCGATTCTGCCTGCCGCATGTCGCTTTCGGGCGCCACGCCGCCTTCGAAGCGTACTTTCTGCAGGTGCAGCACCTCACGCCGCGATTCGAGCGTGCGCTGCGCGATCGCCAGCTCGTCATCCAAAGCCAGCAGCTGGATATAGGCGTCCGCCACCGAGGTCACCAGCGTCAGCACCACGGTGCGGCGCCCCTCCTCGCTGGCCAGCAGCTGCGCGTTGGCCGCTTCAGTGGCGCGTCGCAGCCTTCCCCACACGTCGATTTCGTAGCTGGCGCTCAGGTCCAGGTCGTACACGTTGTAGTTCTGATGTCCCGACGGTATCAACGCGCCCTGAGACGTCGTGCGGCTGGCCCGCAGGCGCTCACCCGAGGCATCGGCGTTGAGCTGGGGAAACAGCGCCGAACGCGCCAGTCCGTACTGCGCGCGCGCCTGGTCGACCCGCGCCACCGCAGCGCTCAGGTCCAGGCTGCCCGCAATCGCGTCAGCCACCAGCCTGGAAAGCGCCGGATCCTGGAATGCATCCCACCAGGCCGCGTTGGAGATCTCGCTCGCCTCGGCCGGCCCCATGCGCCACCCGGCCGGCACATCCAGCGCGGGTCGCGCGTAGTCGGGTCCGACCGCGGAGCAGGCCGCAAGAAGGCAAGCCGCCACCGTGATCGCGGCGGGCCTGGCAGCCTGTTCAAACCGTGCTGCGCGGGCGAGCCTACGGGACATGGCCTGCTCCGGGCAGCGCGCCAGCGGCCTTGGCGGCCGCCCTCCTTGCTGCGGCGTCTTCGGCGCGGAACGGCCAGTGCCCCTCGCTGATCCGTTGCATCACCACGTAGAAAACCGGGATCAGGAAAATTCCGATCAGCGTGGCAAACAGCATGCCCGAGACGACCGCGGTGCCGAGCGACCTGCGGGCGCCGGCGCCCGCGCCCGAGGCGATCGCCAGCGGGAGCGATCCGAAGATGAACGCGAACGAGGTCATCAGGATCGGCCGCAGCCGCAGCGACGCGCCCTTGATTGCGCCCTCCATGATCGAGGCGCCCTGCTCGTGCGCGATCTTGGCGAACTCGACGATCAGGATCGCGTTCTTGGCGGCCAGTCCGATCAGCATGATCAGCCCGATCTGCGTGTACACGTCGTTCGGGATGCTGCGCAGCGTGATGCCGGTGAATGCGCCGATCACGCCGAACGGGATCACGAGCAGTATCGCGACCGGGATGCTCCAGCTCTCGTACAGCGCTGCCAGCACCAGAAACACGAAGGCCAGCGACAGCGCGAAAACGAATCCGGTCTGGCCGCCGGTCTTTTTCTCCTGGTACACGGCCCCGGTCCATTCGTAGGCGTAGCCCGCCGGCAAGCCGAGCGCCAGCTCCTCCATCGCCTGCGCGGCCTGGCCCGAGCTGTAGCCCGGAGCCGCGGCACCGTTGATGGTGGCGGCCCTGTAGATGTTGTAGCGCTCCAGGTACTGGGGGCCGTTGACCGACTTGATCGAGACCACGGTCGACAGCGGCACCATCGCGCCTTCCGCGGTTCGCACGTACATCCGGCCGATGTCCTCAGGACGCGCGCGTGCGCTGGGCTCGGCCTGGGTCTGCACCCGGAACGTGCGTCCATACAGGTTGAAGTCGTTCACGTAGTAGTTGCCCAGAAAAGTCTGCAGCGTGAAGAACACGTCGGCCAGGTTCACGCCGATCGACTTGACCCGGTCGCGGTCGATCGCGTATTCGATTTGCGGCACGCGCGGATCGAAATTGGCGAACACGAAGCCCAGCTCCGGGCGCTTGCGTGCGCGCGCCAGGAAATCCTGCAGGGTCTGCGTGAAGGCATTCAGCGATCCGCCGGTGCGGTCCTGCAGCACGAACTCGAAGCCGCCGGAGGTACCCAGGCCGCGGATCGGCGGCGGATTGAAAACCAGTCCCTGCGCGTCCTTGATGTCGCGGTTGATACGGGCCGTCAACTCGCGCTGGATCTCGCTCGCGCTCTGGCCGGGCTTGCCGATGCGCTCGGACCACGGCTTCAGGCGGATGAACACCGTCGCGTTGTACGGCGAGGAGATGCCGGTCAGGAGATTGAATCCCTCCAGCCCGGCCACGCCTTCGATGGCCGGGTATTCGTGCGACATCGCTTCGATCTTCGAGTAGACCTCCGCGGTGCGCTGGGTCGAAGCGCCGAGTGGCAGCTGCACCACGCCAAAAACGAATCCCTGGTCCTCGTCGGGCACCAGCCCGGTCGGCCGCAGGCTCACCAGCACGTACAGCGCGACCAGCAGCGCGGCGAAGGTCAGGAACACCAGCGCCGCGTGGTGCACCAGCCGATCCACCCCACGCAGGTAACCACGCCTGAAGCCTTCGAACCCCAGGTTGAACCCCCGGTAAAACAGCGCCAGCGGGCTGCGACGCTGCAAGCCATCGCGCGCCGGCCGCAGCAGCAGTGCACACAGCGCCGGGGTCAAGGTCAAGGCGCAGATGGCAGACAGCACCACGGACACGGCCAGCGTCAAGGCGAACTGCCGATACAGCTGCCCGGTCAGTCCCCCCAGGAACGCGACCGGCACGAACACCGCCGACAGCACCAACGCGATCGCGACCACCGGGCCGCCGACATCGCCAATGGCTCCCTTGGTTGCCTCCAGCGGCGACTGGCCTTCCGAATCGATACGGTGCTGCACGGCTTCGACCACCACGATGGCGTCATCCACCACGATCCCGATCGCCAGCACCAGGCCGAACAAGGTCAGCGTGTTGATCGAAAAGCCCAGCGCGGCAAACGCCGCGAAGGTGCCGATCAGCGAGACCGGCACCGCCGCGATCGGGATCAGCGTGGCGCGCCAGCTCTGCAGAAACAGGAACACCACGAACGCGACCAGCACGAACGCGATGCCCAGCGTGATTCCGACCTCCTTGAGCGACTGCGTGACGAACGGCACGGTCGTATACGGCACCGAGTAAACCAACCCGGCCGGGAACGTCTGCGAGAAATCGCTCATCACCTTGCGCACGCCACGGTCGACGTCCAGCGCATTGGCATCGGGCGACAGAAAAATCCCGATGAAGGCCGACGGCAGCTGGCGCTCGCGCGCGGTGATCGCATAATCGGCGCCGCTCAGTTCGACGCGGGCGATGTCGTGCAGGCGCACGATCTGGCCGTCGGACGCGGCCCGCACGATCATCGCTTCGTACTGCGGCACGTCGCTCAGGCGTCCCAGCACGTTCACGGTGTACTGCATCTGGGTACCGCGCGGCGCCGGAGGGGCGCCGATCACGCCCCCGGGCACCACCACGTTCTGCTCGCGGATCGCGCTGACCACGTCGCCGGCGGTGACGCCCAGCCGGGCCATCCGGTCCGGGTCGAGCCACACCCGCATGCTGTAGTCGCGCGCCCCGAACACCCGCACCTGTCCGACTCCGTTCACGCGCGTAATGGCGTCGACCAGGTTCAGCGTCGCATAGTTGCTCAGGAACACGTTGTCGTAGCGGCCGTCCGGCGCGCTCAGCGCAAACACCTCCAGGAAGTCGGTCGACACTTTCCGGATCGTGACACCCTGTCGTGCCACGTCGGCCGGCAACTGGCTTTGCGCGATGCCGAAGCGGTTCTGCACGTCCACCGCCGCGATGTCGGGGTTGGTGCCGATCTCGAAACTGACCACCAGGCTGTACGAGCCGTCGGCGCCGCTCTTGGAGCCCATGTAGATCATGCCCTTGGCGCCGTTGACCTGCTGCTCGATCGGGGCGGCGACCGATTCGGCCACGACCCGCGCGTTGGCGCCCGGGAAGCTGGTCGAAACCTGCACCTGCGGCGGCACGATCTGCGGATACTGGGCGATCGGCAGGTTGAACCCGGCCAGTGCGCCGGCCAGCAGAATCACCAGCGAGATGACCGTCGAGAAGATCGGCCGCTCGATGAAGAAGTTCAGCATTGCCGGCCTGGAAGATCAGCCGCGCCGGCTGTCGGAGGAATCGCGAATACCGGCTTCACGGTCGCGCCCGGCGACACCTTCTGCAGGCCGTCGACGACGACGATTTCGCCGGGCTGCAGCCCGCTGTCGAGCACCCAGTCGTTGCCGAGCCGCTGAGTGGCGGTGATCTGGCGCACCGAGGCCTTGTTGTCGGCACCGATCACGTAGACCGTCTTCAGGCCCTGCAGCTCCTGGACGGCTTTTTCCGGAATCAGGATCGCGTTCGGGCGCGTGGCAGCAGGAACCGCGACCCGTACGTACTGTCCCGGGCGCAGTATTCCTTCGGGATTGGGGACCACGATCCGCATCTGCAGCGTGTCGTTCTTCAAATCGATGGCGGCATCGACGAAATCCAGGCGGCCCGGGTGCGCGTAGTCGCTGCCATCGACCAGCCGCAGTTGGAACTCGTCCGCTGCGGCGGCGGCCTTGGTGCGGGCGCGCCGCGTCAGCTCGAGCGCGCGCTGTTCGCCGAGCGCGAAGTTCACGTAGATCGGGTTGGACGAGTACAGCGTGGTCAGCAGCGTCTGCGCAACCGTCACCAGCGAGCCGGGCTTGACCACCGCCTTGCTGACCATGCCGTCGCGCGGCGCGGTGATCTGCGCGTACCCGAGATTCAGCTCCGCCTCGTGCACCGCGGCCCGCGCCGCTTCGACGCTGGCGCGGTCCGCCCGGTCGCGCGCGACGGCCGTGTCCAGGTCCTGCTGGCTGACCGCGTTGTCCGCGATCAGCCGGGAGACCCTGGCCAGATTCTGTGTCGAGTTGGCCGCCGAGGCCTCGGCCTGCGCCAGATTCGCCCGCGCCTGCTCCAGCGCCGCTTCGAAAGGCTGCCGGTCGATCTGGAACAACAGCTGTCCGCGGTGCACGACGCTCCCGTCGCGGAACGCCTGCCGCTCCAGCAAGCCTTGTACGCGCGAGCGGATCTCGACGGTTTCGACCGCCTCGGCCTGTCCGACGTATTCTTCGACCAGCGTGACGGGACGCGCCTGCGCCCGTAACACCGTGACCTCGGCCGGCGGTGGCCCTTGTTTGGGCGGCGGGTCGCCGCGAGCGTTGCACCCTGCCAGCCACACCGCGGACAGGCCGAGCGCGACCGTCACGGCTGCGGCCCCTGGCCGCGCGCCGCGCAACGAGAACTGGCGCATCCCTGTTTCCCTTGCCCCGTCGTCGATTTGAGCTTCACGCCGCGACGGCGCGTGGCAACCGCTTCGGCATCGTGGTGGTGCAAATGACAATGTTAGCGGACCGGGTCCTTCCGCTTTTTCGATTTCACTATCGCTATCGCGAGCAAAGTCCATCCGCCCAGGAAGCCTATTCCACCGATCGGCGTCAGAATGCCGACCCAGGGCTCATCCAGCAGCGCGAGCGCGTACAGGCTCCCGCAGAACAGCAGCGTGCCTGCCGCAAAGCAGGCGCCAGCGGCGAGCGCGACCCGGCCCGGCCAGGTTTGAAACACCCAGGCGGTGGCAAACAGCGCCAATGCATGCAGCCCCTGGTAGCGCACCGCCGTGTCGAATGCAGCGATCCGCTGGGGCGGAAGCCACGATTTGAGGGCGTGGGCGCCGAACGCGCCCGCGGCGACGCCGGTCAGCGCAAAGACCGCGCCAGCCACAGCCAGCCAGCGGACGCGCGACTCGACGCTTGCGCCGGCATCAGGGTCGCTTCGAATCATCGGCCGGTCTCATTAGCCGTTCGAGGTCAGCGGAGCTCAGCTGGGCTCGCGGTCAATGTAGCATCGCGGCGCCAGGGTCCGCGCTGCCTGATCCCACGCCGGCTGTAAGTTCGGCGCTGGGGTGCCGACAAAGCGCGGTGCCCGACGGTCGGGCATCCGGCGTTCTGTTGGCTTCACGGGCGCGAGCGCGGGGGATATGGGCAGCACACTTGGAGAAGGAGTGATTGATGAGAACCACGAGAGAGTCGAGCATCAGAGGGTTGACCGGGGCCGCGATCGCGGCGGCTGCGGCGGGACTTTTTTCAATGGGGTACGCGGCGCCGGTTCTGGCCGACGAACAGGGCAAAGTTCATTGCGAGGGTGTCAACAGCTGCAAGGGCAAGAGCGACTGTGCGTCCGCGAAGAACTCCTGCAAAGGGCAGAACTCCTGCAAGGGCCAGGGCTTCAAGGAGTTGACGCCACAGGACTGTGAGAAGGCCAAGCAGTCGCAGTCGATGTCGAAGTAAGCGGCGCCGACGGCGGGCCTGTGCGGAATTCGCTCGGCTTCGGGCTCGGACTGCGCCCGCCGCATTACACCCAGATCGTCGAGACCCGGCCCGAGGTGGGCTGGTTCGAGATCACCAGCGAGAATTTCATGGTTCCGGGCGGCCGGCCCCTGCATTGGCTGGACCGGATCCGATCCGACTATCCGATCGCGATGCACGGCGTGTCGCTTTCGATCGGCGGCACGGATCCGCTCGATCAGCAGCATCTGGCCGGGCTGCAGGGGCTGCAGCGGCGCGTGCAGCCGGCCTGGATTTCCGATCATCTGTGCTGGACCGGGGTGGCCGGCGGCAATCTGCATGACCTGCTGCCGCTGCCGTACAACGAGGCCGTACTGGCTCACGTCGTCGATCGGGTCCGCCGCGTGCAGGACCGCCTGGGATCCCGGATTCTGCTGGAGAACGTCTCCAGCTACGTCAGCTACCCGTCCTCGCAGCTCACCGAGTGGGACTTCCTGGCCGAGGTCGCGCAGCGCGCGGACTGCCTGATTCTGCTGGACGTGAACAACATCTATGTGAGCAGCGTGAATCACGGGTTCGATCCGCTGGTTTACCTGGACGCGATACCGGTTGCGCGCGTGCGGCAGATTCACCTGGCCGGCCATCAGCGGCGGGACGACGGTTTGATCGTCGATACGCACGATGCGCCGATCGCCGAGCCGGTCTGGCGTCTGTACGAGCACGCGCGGCGGCGCTTCGGTGACGTGGCGACGATGATCGAGCGCGATGAAAACATCCCGGCGCTTGCCGAGCTGCTGAAGGAGCTGGACCGGGCCCGCTCGATCGCGGCATCTGTCGACGCCGAGAGCCTGGCGGCTGTGTCGTCGCAGGCGGCCTGATGGAGCGAGCCTTTCCGCGCACTGCGCTCGATCTGGCGCGCCTGCAGCGCGAATTCCAGGCGTACGTGCTGCACCGCGATCCGGCGGTGCTGCAGCACGTTCTGGGAGCCGGCGCAGCGGACGCCGCGACCCGGATGGACGTGTACGCGGACGGCTATCCGCTGCGGCTGCTGGAGGCGCTGCAGACGGACTACCCGGGCCTGAGGGCAATCACCGGCGGCCAGGATTTCGAGGCGCTGGGGCGTGCCTTCATCGCCGCTTGCCCGTCGACTCTTCGCAATCTGCGCTGGTATGGAGAGCGGCTTTCGCGCTTCCTCGAAACGAGCCCGCCATGGTCGGATCGATGCGAACTGGCCGACATGGCCCGCTTCGAATGGGCGATGGCGTGCTCGTTCGACGCGCTGGATGCGGCTTGCCTGAGCCGCGAAGCGCTGACTGGCGTTTCGGCGGAAAACTGGCCGCGGCTGAGCTTCATCGTGCATCCGGCCGTCCGGCGGGTCGAGCTGAAGACCAACGTGACGCGCGCGTGGTCGGCGCAGGCACGCGGGGAGAAGCTTCCCAAACTGCAGCGGGAATCGACTTCAACCGCCTGGCTGCTGACGCGCAGGCGGCTGCAGGTGCGATTCCGTGCGATGACGCCCGAAGAGGCGAGCGCATTCGACCGGCTGGCCACAGGCGCCAGCTTCGCGCGTTGGTGCAGCGAGCTGGGCGAGATGGTGGGCGAGGAGGTTGCCGCGGGGCGGGCCGTCGAATGGCTGAACCAGTGGCTGGCCGACGGTGCGCTGGCCGGGTTTGCTCTCGGATCGCCCTCCGGCGAAGGCTGAGCATCTGGCTGAGTGATACGATTAGGTGTATTAATCGTATCATTTATTGATTCGTTTTAATTTATTTTCGTCTCTGAGTCGATTACAATGCGTAATCGATTCATATTTTGAGACGAAAAATGTCGTCATCCCGGCCCGGCTGGATTTGGCAGGCCCCGGCCTGGCCCGAGTTCCGGTATGACCGGGACGCGGTTTCAGCGGTGGCGAGCCAGGCCCGGCTTGAACAAGGCGTGCTGCTGGGCAAGGCGGCTGCCCTCGGAGCGCAGGAGTTGCCGCTGACCCAGCGTGATGTGTGGGCCGAAGAAGCTGTGTCGACCGCCGCCATCGAAGGTGAATCGCTCGACCTGGCGGCCGTACGCTCGTCGGTAGCGCGCCGACTGGGAATCTCGTCGACGTTCGCTGCCGCTGTGCCTCGCAACGTCGAAGCGCTGTTGGATGTAATGGAAGACGCGACCGCCGACTGGACGACCGACTTATCCGACGAGCGGCTTTGCCGATGGCAGGCAGCCCTGTTTCCCGGTGGCCTCTCCTCGCTTCGCACCATTGAGGCGGGCCGCTACCGCACCCATGCCGAGCCGATGCGGATTGTGTCGGGCCCAGTGGGCAAGGAGACGGTGCACTACGAGGCGCCGGCAGCGAGCACGGTGGCCAAAGAGATGCGCAGGTTCCTGGCCTGGTTCAACGACACTCGCGCCAAGCCTCCCGCCGACGGCATCGTGCGCGCCGGGATTTCGCATGTCTGGTTCGAGTCCATCCATCCGTTCGAAGACGGCAATGGACGGATAGGCCGCGCCATCGTCGATATGGCGCTGGCACAGGACGCGCGCACTCCCAACCGCCTCCTCGGGATGGCGGCCCGGATGCACAAGGACCGGGCTCGGTACTACGAGGCGCTCAATCGCGCTCAACGCGGAACGGGCGACATCACGCAATGGCTTACCTGGTTCATCGAGGCCTTCGCCGCGTCGTGCCAGGCGACTTCCGAGCTGATCGACGAGTCGCTCGCACGCGCGCGTTTCTGGAGTGAGCACCGCGCCACCTCCATCAACGAGCGACAGCGCAAGGCGCTGAACAAGATGCTTGAGGCGGGTCCTGGCCGCTTCGAAGGCGGAATGACTGCCAAGAAGTACCAATCCTTAACAGGCGCGATAAAAATCACGGCGAGCCGCGACCTCGCCGAGCTTGCGGACGCGGGGCTCCTTGTGCGGCAAGGCGCTGGCCGCTCGACTTTCTACAACTTGCCAATGCCAGGTTGGGCGTGGTCGCCTCCCCCCGCGAAGCGGTCGCCTAAAGCCGCCTGAACGTCATTCGAGCCCTCGCGTTGGGAATGGGTCTCAGCCGTCGTGCATCCCTTCGGCGTGATGCCCGGGACCGTGTCCCTCGTGCATCGGGCCGTCGCAGTGGTCCGGATGCATGCCGTGCATGCCCCAGGGCCCGTCGCCGTGACCGTGCATCCGGTGCCCGAACTCGCGCGCGACTTCGTTCAACACCTCCTTTTGCGGCGGATCCAGCGTCTGCTCTAGCTTGGCGGTCGCGTCGGCCAGCTGTCCCAGTCGCTTGGCCCGATCAGCGGCGCGGTCGGCGGCCAGGCGCGCGCGCGCGGCCGCATCCAGGTCCTTGGCCGGCGGCTGCGTCGGCGTAGCCGGCACCATCGCGCGCACCGCCGTTGAAAAGGCCTTCCACGCTTCCTGCTGGGAGGCGCGAATTTCCAGGCGCGCGGCCAGGTGGTCCAGGTGGCGGTCCATGCTCTGCTGCAGGTACTGGTGCATCCGCTCCGCCTTCGGCGGATCGGCAGAATCGCGCTCATGCTGGGCCAGCGAGACCAGCGGCACCGCGGCCAGCAGCAGGGTCGACAGCAGCGCGGCCAGCGGCGCGTATCTACGAACGACGTTCATGAAGAATCTCCGGTTGCGCAAGGCTTCTACAAACGAGTGACTCAATCTTCGTATTCAGATTGGCGGGAGGAACGCTCGAGCACCTGAGATGCGGAAACGCTCGACATGGAAACCATTAGAGCGTGCGGGTGTCAATGGGTTCATGATCCCGGACCGCGGCCTGTGAACGGCGCGTAACAGATCGTCAGCGCCTGTATCCTGCTTCGAAGGAGCGCTCCCGCGATGTTTATCCTTGATAAAACGGCAACCTTGCCGGCACGCCGGATGACACAACGGATTCTGGTCGTCGACGACGATCCCGGGCTGCGCGAGCTGCTCGACGGCTATCTGCGCGATTCGGGGTACGAAGTGCAGACGGTGGCCGAGGGCGAGGCGATGCGGGAGCAGCTCGCGCGCACCCCGTTCGACCTGATCGTGCTCGACCTGATGCTGCCCGGCGAGGACGGCCTGACGCTGTGCCGCCGGCTGCGCGCGCACTCGGCCCTTCCCATCCTGATGCTGACCGCCCGCGGCGATGAGTTCGAGCGCGTGCTCGGCCTGGAAATGGGGGCGGACGATTATCTGGCGAAGCCATTTTCACCGCGCGAGCTGCTGGCGAGGATCCGAAGCATCCTGCGCCGCGCGGGCGACCGCGGATCCGATGCCTCCTCGAGGATCGGCTTTGACGGCTGGACGCTGGATCTGGGCGCGCACCACCTGATCGATCCGGAGGGGGTGGTCGTGGTGCTTTCGACCGGCGAGTTCCGCCTGCTGCGGGCGCTGGCCGAGAACCTGAATCGCGTGCTCACGCGCGACCAGCTGATCGACGCGATCGCCGGGCGCGAGGCCAACCGGCTCGAACGCACGGTCGACGTGCTGGTCAGCCGGCTGCGCAAGCGGCTGCGCGACGACGCGCGTGAACCGAGGATGATCCGCACGGTACGCAGCGAGGGCTACATGCTGGTTTCGCGGCCGGAACGCGGATGAGGCTGCTGCCGCGCTCGCTGTTCGGCCAGGTCGTGTTCGCCACCGTGGTGGCGGTCGTCGTGTCGCAGCTGGTCGTCGCCTGGCTGCTGCTCGACGAACGCGCGCGCATGGCGCGCCACGTATGGGGCGACCAGGCCGCGCAGCGCATCGCCGGGTTCATCGGTGCAATCGATGGAGCAACGCCGGCCGAGCGGGTCCGCATTATCGGCACGACCGGACTGCGGCCCTCGCACGCGAGCCTGGAAGAGCCGTGGAGGCAGCCCGCGATGGAGCCGCCCGCCGAGGCGATCGCGTTCCTGGCCAACCTGCGCAAGGAACTGGCGCGACCGATCCAGGTGCAGATGCTGGTGCTGGGTCCGGACTGGCCTCCCGCGTTGCCCAACGCCCGACCGAATGTTGCCACCCATGCCGGCGGCCTGTTCGACGATAAGCGGCGGCGCCAGCTGCGCATGGTCGCGGTCCAGGCGCGGCTCGGAGACGGCAGCGTGCTGACGCTGCGGCATGCGCTGCCGCCGCCGCTGGCGGGACCGCCGACCTCCGTGCTGGCTGGCGTGGCGCTGCTGGTGGCGATCGCGGGCGCGCTGACGGCGTGGACCGTGCGGCGCCTGACGCTGCCACTGGGCACGCTGGCGCGCGCGGCCACGGGACTGGCCCGCAACCTGGATCAGCCGCCTTTGCCGGAGACCGGGCCGGCCGAGGTGGCCGCGGCAGCCGCATCGTTCAATCGGATGCAGCAGGACCTGAAGCGCAACCTGGAAACGCGCTCGCAGGCGCTGGCCGCCGTGTCGCATGACCTCAGACTACCGATTACGCGGATCCGGCTGCGGATCGAGCGGTTGAGCGACGAAGCCACGCGCGAAGCGATCGACAGCGACCTGGTCGAAATGGACCGGATGATCGGCGACACGCTGGAGTTCCTGCGCGCCGGCCACAGCGGCGAGCAGGCCGCGCGGATCGATGTGAATGCGCTGGTGGAATCGGTGGCCGAGGACATGAGGGCCCTCGGATGCCGTGTCCAGACCCACGGCGAGGCGCGAGCGCCGCTGCTGGCGCGTAGCCAGGCGGTGCGGCGTTGCCTGGGCAACCTGGTCGACAACGCGCGCCGCTACGGCGGTGGCGCGGTCGAGCTGACCGTGTGCGACGAATCCGAGCAGGTCCAATTCATCGTCGAGGACCACGGACCGGGTATTCCAGAATCCGAGCGCGAGCGCGTGTTCGAACCCTACGTCCGGCTGGAAGCATCCCGCGCGCGCCACACCGGGGGAACCGGCCTGGGACTGGCGATTGCCCGCGCGATCGCGCGCGGCCATGGCGGAGACGTCGCGCTCGAATCGCGAGAGGGCGGCGGGCTCAGGGCGATCCTGAAGTTTCCGCGCCGCTGGAGCCCGCAGCTGAACGCGCCCGTTGCCGCCGGCATGGAGGCGCGCGCGTGACGCCCCGGGCTGCCTGTTGCGCACTGCTGGCGATCGCGCTGCTGGCCGCGGTCACGGCCGCGCAGGCGCAGCAAGGCGGCCGCGGCCGCAGTGGCGGGCCGCCGGGTCCGGATGGCGCCGATCGCGCGGCGCTCGATCGAGGCGCGATTGGGCGTGGCGCCCTCGCCGGCGAATTCATCGCGCACCTGCAGGATGTGAAGCAGCGCCTGAAGCTGGAGACGGCGCAGCAGGCCGCCTGGGACGATCTTGCCCGGCGCGCGCAGGCGTTGATGGAGGACCAGATGCGCGGCTTCGCGCGGCCGCCCGATCAGGAAGACGCCGTGCACCAGATCAACCGGCGCGTGGATGTCGTACGCAACCGGTTGGCGGCGATGGAAGACATCGCCGATGCCGCCCGTCAGTTGTATTCCCTGCTGTCGGCCGAGCAGCGCAAGCTGGCCGACGAGCTGCTGCCGACTACCGTTCCTACGCTGTACTCGGGGCTGCCGGATTTTCCGCGTGAGCCTGGCCAGGCGATGATCCGCAAGAAGGGCCCGTAAGCAGTCTCAACGGTCGGCCCCCAGGCGGCGCGCGGGTGGGGTTCCAATCCGTACCCCCGGTGCCCGGGCCGCCGGTTGCGAACCGCGGTGCAACCCCGTGCCGGTGCCGGACGCCCACGAAGCGCCGCGCCCGGGCGACGTGCCTACCCAAGATCAGGCTATCCGATTACCCAGATCCAACCTTCATTTATAGGGTGATTACTACCGACCGGATGCAGGTTGACCATCTTGCCAGTTACCTTATCCGCGTTAATATCCTACTACCAAATTTGCGGGACGTAGGGTTGGATAAAACCAGCCGAAGCCCTGTTGTTGAGTAAACAAGAATCACCGAGGAGGAGCCGGGGGGTGTCCGTCCTGAGGAGTTCGTCTATGAAAGCTAGTCGCATTCTGATTTTGTGCAGTGCTGTTGCGCTTCCGCAGCTGGCGATGGCCGAGCTCCATGGGAGCCCGCAGGCGCTCGGCATGGTGCATGCAATTCTTGATTTCTGCGCCCAGGCCGACCCGCACGACGCGGCGGTGTTTCGCGCGGAGTGGCGCCAGCTTGTAGGTGGTGCTCCAGACGGGCAGCTCGGCAGCCTTGTCAGCAGCAGCGACTACAAGAAGGGATATACCCTGATCAGCAGCGAGCTCGATCAGAGGTCTGGGACGGCTAAAGCGAAGGCGGCCACTGCCTGCGCAGCCGACGCGTCGCCAGCGAAGGACGATCACAAACGCGTGACCAATGGCCAAGCGGCGCGGCCGCGAAATTGATGGGCCGCGAGAACCGAGTCACCTTCGCCCCCTGAAGCGCTCAGCCCGAAGGGCCTGATCGTCGCAGCACGTCCCTGCAGACCGCGCGTTCCGGCGCGGCTGCGGGCAGCTTCTGGCAGACCGCGTCCATCCTGGCCAGCGCTCTGTCCACGCTGGCCTCGTGCACCGGCGCAGACTTCCATGCCTTCAGCGCCACGCCCAGCTTTTCGAGCACGATCCGATTGCGTCCGTAAAAAGTCTCGGGTGCCGGATCCAGCTCATCGATGACGCGCCCGACGGCCTGATCGACGCGATCCTGCTGGGCCGGGGCGAGCTCGGTCAGCGCCATCACGTAGCGCGCTCCCCACTGCAGCCGGGTGGCCGGCCCCTGGGCGACCGCGTAGGCTTTTTCGTACCAGTCGAGCGCGGCCATCGCATCGCCGCGCTTGCGCGCGTTCACGGCCAGCTCGATCATCTGGTAATAAGGAGACACCGAGCGGCCCAGCTCGGCTTTCAGAAGCGCATCCGACTCCGCCTCCAACCCGGCCGCCGACAGCGCTTCGGCTGCCGAGCTGATCACCGCCTGGCGCTCGAAGCGATCGTTCGTGTCCCGGTCGGCCTGCGCCGCTGCCGTGCGGATCGCCTCTGCGAGCGCGGGCGACACCGGTGCGTTCGGATCGCCCAGCTTCTGAAGTTCAGCGCGGGTGGCCAGCGCATCGAGGCGATCCGCGGTCGACAGGCCGGTGTCGGCAGCGAACGCCGCCAGCCGCGCATCCCAGCGCTCGAGCAATTGCTGCCGCTCGGCGCTGCCCGGATCGGTCAGCGCCCCCGCGATCACAGGCGCCCACTGCACCAGCACGTCGAACTGCGCGCGGGCGCGCGCAGCATCGTCCAGCACGGCCCGCACGTGCGCGAGTGCGCGCGCGCGATCCACGCTCACGGCGCCGCGGCCGGCCGCGGTCGCGCCGATCGCGCGCAGCGCCAGCCGGTCCGAGCTGGGCAGGTAGCGGGTCGGGCAGGCCTTGGCCAGCGCGACCAGCGTGGACGCGATGCGGTCGGGGGCGACCAGTTGCCCTTCATCGGTGTCCCACGCGTAGCTCGCCAGCAGCGTCCAGTCCTCGCCCGTCAGCTTGGCCGCGTCCGCGCCGAGCGCGCTCGCCAGCGTGGCGCGTGCCGATCGGCCGGTGCCCAGGCCCAGCGACAGTACCTGCAGATACTGCTGCGGATCGATTTCGCCCGGCAGCCTCGTGATCTCGGCTCCGTCGGACGCGAACAGAATCATCGTCGGGTAGCCACGCACGCGAAAGCGCTCGCCCAACTTCTGCGCATTGGGCTGGTCGCCGTCGACATACACCGGGATGAACTGGCTGGAGCGCTCGATGAAATCGAGTCGCTTGAACAGCGTCGCCTTGACCTGGTTACAGGGCGGGCACCACGAAGCGCCCCAGTACAGGAACAGCGGCTTGTGTTCCGAGCGGGCACGGGCAAACGCGGAATCGACGTCGCCCGCAAACCACGCGATCGCCGGGCCGCTCGCTGCCGGATCCGGCGCGGATGAAGCAGGCGCGAGCAAGGCGCCGGCCAGCGCGGCCGGCGCCAGTCGAGCGAGGTAAATCCACGAGGACATAAACGTGACGATACCGCCCCGCCGGCGCCGGCGGGACCCGGACATGTCCCCCAGAGGCTGGCTTCCGTCTATCCGCGCCGGCTGCGGTTCGCTCGCCGCAAACGCCGCTTCGTCGCAATCGGGTGGCGAGCGGCGGGGCGCATGCCTACATTGGCGCCATCGGGGAACGGACCCCCCAGTTCACACCAGGAGCACGAAGATGACGAGCGCCTTTGGCCGGATTTCCGAAAACCTGCTGTTTTCCCTGTTGATCGCCGTGTTCGCCGGTTGGACCGTGGTATCGGTGGCGGCCGACGCGGCCGGCCCCGCCGCGTCTTCGGCGTCGTGCGCGATCACGCACGTGTTCACGCAGACCGGCAATTCGTGATGTTCTGGCAAGAATCGGATAGCGAGGGGCCGGGCCCATGCCTACATTGATGCCAACGAACGGACCTGCCGTTACGACCAGGAGAACCAAGATGACGAGCGCCTTCACCCGGATTTCCGAAAACCTGCTGTTTTCCCTTTTGATCGCCGTGTTCGTCGGATACACCGCGGTGTCGGTGGCAGCCGGCGCGGCCGCGCCCGTGGCCTCTTCGGTCTCGTGCACGGTGGCGAAGATCGCGGCCGGAATAATGCACTCGTGAGTCCGGTATATCGTGTGGAATGGACGAACGTGGACGCCGCTTCGAGCAGCTGGTGGCGCCGCACCTGGGTGCGGCGTTCAACTTCGCGCGGTGGCTGACCCACAATGACCACGATGCACAGGACATCGTCCAGGACGCGTCGTTGCGCGCCCTGCGTTTTTTGGACGGACTGCGCGGCGAGGACGCTCGCCCCTGGCTGCTCGGGATCGTACGCAACGCGACGTGGTCCTGGCTCCAGGCGAACCGCCCTTCGGAGCTGACCGCCCGCGAAGACGACGGCGAGGCGCAAGTCCCGGCTCCCTCATCCGACGAACCCGAGACTTCCGCGATCCGGCGCGCCGAGGCGCGCCTGCTGAACGAAGCGATTACGGCGCTGCCGCCGCCCTTGCGCGAAGTGATCGTGCTGCGCGAGTTGGAAGACCTCGCGTATCGCCAGATCGCCCATATCGCGGGCATTCCGATCGGGACCGTGATGTCCCGGCTGGCACGCGCGCGCCGGCTGCTGTCGCAGTCAGTCAAGGTGATCGAGGCCGCCGCCGACCGCCAGGGGGCGCGATGACACGCGACGACGAGCTTCGGCTGCACGCCTACCTGGACGGCGAGCTGGGCGCGAGCGAGTCGCTCGAATTCGAGCGGCGGCTGGCCGAAGACGCCGAGCTGCGCAAGGGCCTGGCCGAATTGCGCGCGATCGGCGAGCGGATCCGCAATCAGGCCCGCTACCACGAAGCGCCGCCGCGCCTGCGCGAGCGGGTCCTCGCCCGGGTCAGGCGCGAGGAGCCGCGCCGGCGCGGACGCTGGATACTGTGGCCGACGCTGGCCACCGCCATTGCGTTGACGACGGTCCTCGCCTGGGTCGCGCCGGCCCTGATCCGTCAGACCACCGGCTGGGAGCCGCGCGTGGACGAAGTGATGGACGACCATCTGCGCGCCACGCTGGGGGCCCACTGGGTCGATGTGGCCTCGTCCGATCGGCACACGGTCAAGCCATGGCTGAGCGCGCACCTCGGATTTTCGCCGGCGGTGCCGGACCTGTCGGACCAGGGATTCGAATTGATCGGGGCTCGCCTGGACGTGCTGGACTCCCGGCCCGTCGCGGCGCTGGTGTACCGGCGCCGGCAGCACATGATCTCGGTGTTCGTTTGGCCCGGTGAGCCTGCGCCGGCCGGTGGGGTGACCGAGCGCCGCGGCTACCACATCGTCCGGTGGGGGGCTGGAGGTCTTTTTTATTGGGCGGTGTCTGACCTGAACGAGAGCGAATTGCGGGATTTCGCGCGCCTGCTATCATCACCCACATAGCGGGTTTTTGGGATAGGATCCGATCATGAGTGGACGCAGAGGCGCTTTGCAGGTGCTGGCACAAGCGGTGTCGGTGGCGTGCTTGCTGGTCGGCCCGGCATCGTCGGGCGCCGACGAGGCGGCGCCCGATCCGCATGCGCACCACCGTCACATGATGCAGGCGCCACCGACTGTGGTGCGAAGCACGGTGAACTACGAGGCGCCCGATATCGCGCTGGTGCGCTCGGACGGCGCGCGCGTGAAGTTCGCGCATGAGCTCGATGACGGCCGTCCCGTGCTGCTCGACTTCATCTACACCACCTGCACCACGATCTGCCCAGTGATGACCCAGACCTTCGCCGAGGTGCAGAAGCGGCTCGGCCGCGACGCCGTCAAGGTGAAAATGGTGTCGGTGTCGATCGACCCGGAAGAAGACACGCCGGCGCGCCTGACAGAATATGCGAAACGGTACCAGGCCGGAGCGCAGTGGACCTTTTACACCGGCACGGTCGAGGCGAGTGTCGCCGCTCAGCGCGCGTTCGATGCGTATCGCGGCGACAAGATGAATCACGCGCCCGTGACGTTTTTCCGCGGAGCCCCGGGCCAGCCCTGGGTCAGGCTGGACGGCTTCGTCACGCCCGAGGCAGTGCTCGGCGAAGTTCGAACCGACATCGCACAGAAGTAGTCCTCAGGTAGTCCTCGGGTCGTCCCTGGGGTAGTCCGGAACCGCCGCATTGCCCGGTCCACGGTGCGACCGGGCCCAAGGTGCGCTGCGGGCGCGTCCCGCACGGTGCGCTTCGAACCCTCTCAATGCACGACGGATTGAATTGAAGGGCCTGGAACCATTTCCAACATTCCTACAAGGATATGGGTGACCACCCATGGATCAGTCGGAAATGGTAGGGTTTCCCACCTAGCGAGCTGGTCATGGTCTTTGTGCACCGCACCATGAACGGCTCGTAAGTACCTAAGAAATAATAAGAATCAACTTCGGTAAAGCCGGTATAGGGATCTGTCGCAACTAGGTAGGGATGGTTGCCCGGCGCCCGTAGGGTCTACATAAGCTTAGGGCGCCTCCATGGCCCCTTTTCTGCGCCTCCCGGACTGTGACCAGGAACCGTTCGCCATAGGCTGTGCGCACTTCGGTTCGCTATGCGGGACAGAAGTGAGTGGCGCCTGTAGGACTCGACGATCCCCTCAATTGGTGGGGAGGTCGGGCCTCACAGCAGCGTCGGGCGGTCGCCGAAAGTCCTGTGGGGAGGTCACATGTCCAGATCACGGCTTCTGCTTCTTAACGGCGGACTGCCGGCGCTGCTGGCGCTGGTCGCGCTGCCGGCGGCGGCGCAGACCTTCATCGTGCAGTGTCCGACCAGCACGCCGCTGCACCCGAACGCGCCGACCAGCGCCTCCGGCGAGCCCGCGTACACCGGGCCGTTCACGGTGGCGGCCAGCGGCAACGGCGTGGCGCTTTCGTACAAGAGCAACGGCGGCGCGGTCAAGTGCCAGCAGATCTCCGGCGGCGACGGCTACATGACCGAGGCCGACGGCAACCAGACCTTCATGTTCTCGTTCGGTCCATTGAGCGGCCTGCAGAAGATCAGAAACGGCCTGCCAGGGACCGATTTTCCGGACGAATTCAGGCAGCCGTACTGCGAGGGCGGCTCCTATCTGAACGGCCAGCCCAATCCGTACAGCGGCCACTGCAGCCCGAACGGGGCGGTCGGCTTCGTGGCGCCGGCGGCATTCCGGGCGGCCAACGTCAGCGCGGTGGTCGGGTTCGGCAACGCGGCGACCTGCACGGTAAGCGCCACCGAACCGTGCGGCGTGCACGGCTTCATCGTCAACGACCCGGGCGCCGGTTACAGCACGGCACCCGGCGTGACGTTGAGCGGCGGGGGCGGAACCGGGGCGACGGCGACTGCGGTCATCGGCAGCGGCTCTGTCATCGAAATCGCGGTCGCCAACCCGGGCCACGGCTACACGTCGGCGCCCACGGTGACGATCACGCCGAGGGGACTGGTCAGCTCGATCGCGCAGACGGATGCGGCCGCGATCATGAACACCGGGGTGATGAACGGCAACCTGCCTGCGCCGCTGATGGGGTTCGACGAGGACGACGAGTTCTTCCTGACGCTGACCAACGTCGGGATGATCATGCGGCCGGACCTGTTCGAAACACACACGGTCCACTTCCACGGCTACCCCAACGCCTCCTCGTTCTACGACGGCGTGCCCGACGCGTCGCTGGCGATCAACATCGGTGCCAGCTTCACGTACTACTACCTGGCGCCGGACGCGGGCACGTACTTCTGGCACTGCCACATCACGCCGCCCGAACACCTGCAGATGGGCATGGTGGGGCAGCTGTACGTGCGGCCGCGGCAGAACCGGCTGCCGGCCGGCACCGACACGTACCTCGCGCTCACGGGCAGCGCGGCCACCGGCACCATCGGCACGGCCGGCGGGCCCGGACAGCAGAGCGATCTGCGCACCGCGTGCTACTCGAGCGGCGCAAGCAACCTGCGCTTCGGGTTCACCGGCACGCCCACCGCCGACATTCTGTGTTCGACGCCGGCCCCGGCAGCCGACAGCGGATTCACGCACGCGGCGGGTTACAAGTACGTCTACAACGACGGCGACGGCTCGACGCGCTACGACATCGATGTGCCGCTGCAGATCCACGGCTTCGATCCAAACTTCCACTTCGTCGGGATGACCTTCAATCCGGAAGGCTTCTCCGACATGAAGGACAAGTACTTCCTGCTGAACGGCCGCAGCTATCCCGACACGATCACCACCGGAGCGATCACCACCCAGGCCTCGGACGGCCTGCCGCGCCCGGCGCAACCG
>WNFS01000241.1_pt1 | contig 57722 bp, 54 predicted proteins | sample 5400141 | NCBI WGS metagenome assembly WNFS01 (sample SAMN13153358, study PRJNA577476) | soil metagenome | isolation source: 60 cm saprolite under Madrone tree | place: USA:California | collected 2016-06-14 | reverse complement strand
AACCCATCCAAACGCCGGTCACGTACGTCGGCGTATAACCGAGAAACCAGACGTCGGTGTGATCGTTGACGGTGCCAGTCTTGCCGGCCAGTGGTACACCAAGCGACCGCGCCGCGCTACCAGTGCCAAATTCAACTACCCCGCGCATCATCGAAACCATCGTTAACGCAACATACTCGTTGACAACTTTGTAAGTCGTCTTCTCCCACTCTTCGAGCACTGCGCCATCGCGATCGAGCACGCGGCGAATCATGTGCGGCTCGACCCGAATCCCTTTGTTGGGAAACGCGGAATACGCGGACACCATCTGGTCCAAAGGAACTTCGGTGGCGCCCAGCGCTGACGGCAGATACGGCGCCATCGGCACCTTGATACCGAAACGACGGACCATCTGCGCGCCCGTTTGAATGCCGACCGTTTGCAGCAGGTGGACTGCGCAAACGTTCATTGACTTCGCGAGCGCCATCTTCAACGGCATGTCGCCACTGCCTAGAGAGCCATCGTAATTGTGTGGTTGCCAAGTCCCAACGGTGATGGGGGCGCCGCTAACAGTTGTATCCGGAGTCATGCCCCATTCGACCGCGGCTGTGTAGATAAAAGGTTTGAACGCCGAACCCGTTTGGCGATAAGCCTGTATCGCATTATTGAATTTACTGGTCGCGTAAAAATCGTAACCACCAACCATAGTCACCATTTCGCCGGTCTTCGCGTTCAGCGTCATCATCGCGCCGGCAACGGCAGGAATTTGCGACAGCGCAACCTTCAACCGCCGGCTCTTTTTGTCAACTTCCTTGATCTCAAATTCCGAAAGATAACCTGACTTCAATTCATCCTTAGGCTGGCGATTGGACCAACCCATGTCACCTGGCCCGACCGTCGCTGTGTAATTGCCAAACCTGATCGTGGCCTCATTTTTTGCGCGGTCAACTTTTGTTATTAGTCCGGTAAGATAACGTCCCGGCTGATAGTCGTTTCCATACCAGTCCGGATCTTTGTAGTTCGCAATCTCCTGCGCAGTCGGTTGACCATTGTTCGTTGATGTAGGAATCAACCGGTAGCTCGAGCGCCAGCCGCCATGTGACTTGTCGTAACGGCGCAACCCGGCGCGCACCACTTCATAAGCTTTTTTCTGGGCTGCAACATTGATGGTCGTATAGACCGACAGACCACCCTGGGCCACGCGGGTGGTGTATTTATCTTCAAGTTCCTGGCGCACGTATTCAACTGGGTAATCGAATGGACTCGATTTTGGCTGCGACCCGTAATAGGCCGTGTCGGCAAGTTGGATCGGCTTGGCCTTAGCCGCGTCGACTTCAGCCTGAGTTGCAAAAGCATTCTTTGCCATCAAATCCAACACGAGATCGCGGCGTTCTTTGGCCCTCGTCGGATTTGTAGTTGGAGAGTATTCGCTTGGGGCCTTGGGCACGCCGGCGAGCAGCGCTGCTTCACCGATCGTCAAATCCTTTGCTTGTTTGCCGAAATATGTTTCCGCGCCGGCTTCAACGCCATATGCATTCGCGCCGAGAAAAATGTGATTGGCGTAAAGCTCCATGATCTGGTTCTTCGTGTAATAGCGTTCGATTTGCAGAGCCAGTGCCCACTCGTTCATTTTTCGTTTAAGCGTTTGTTCTTTGGAAAGGAAAAGATTTTTGGCTAGCTGCTGCGTCAGGGTTGAGCCGCCTTCGACTTTGTCACTGGTCAGGTTTTTCCAGGTTGCGCCGATGATGCGAATCGGATCGATACCGACGTGATCATAAAAACGCGCATCCTCGACCGCGAGGATCGCATTCTTCATCACCGGCGGAATCTCCTCGTATTTCAGCGGAATGCGTTTCTCGAGTGCGAACTCACCAATAACAGTTTCGCCGTCGTCGGCATAAACGCGCGTGACTACGCTCGGGCGATAAGTTGCCAGCGCTGCCACTTCGTTCGCCGCTCGTGAATAATTAAGTTCGTAGGCTGCGATGATGCCGGTCAAGCCACCGGCCGCCAACGCTAGAATCAGAACTGCCGGCAGCCAAAACCGCCGCAAGATATGGCGGCGCTGTTCTGGTGGTGCGGTAACGATTGCTTTTGGGGAATATGATTTCAACTTCGAGCCGGGAAATTTCGCAGCCATATGATTTCAGCCTTTGCGGTTAATAGTGATGCGGTTTTGCGATTACTTTAGGATGCTGATTTGCGATATTTATAACGCCAAACCAGCGTAGAGAATACCTTGCTTGATAGGGCCCGCGCCAGGCAACGTGGAACCCCACAGTGTTGAACTTTGCCACCAATCTAAGGGCTAAGATTATAACTTAGGACAGCCCCGAACCTCGTTCTTGCAAGAGCTTTTGCAAGAAATCATTCCTTTCCCCTTCTGCACAAACCTATGGTGAGAATCAGACGACGTATAAGCTTTGTTGAGTTCTATCGCACACCTGGAGCAAAAGTGAAGTGCCTCCAGTCAGCTGGCGAGATAGAGATCGAGCGATTCAGATTATGCACATCATTAGTCGCAAGGGGCTCAATGAATTCGCTGAGAAGCATTCGGAGGCGAAATCTTCTCTGGCGCATTGATATCACTCGGCGAAGCTCATGAACTTCTCAAACTACGCCGAATTACGCGAGACATTTCCCTCGGCCGATCAAGTCGGGAAGCTGACCGTCTTCAACATTGGCGGAAACAACATTCGCTTAATCGCGGCAATCCACTATAATCGCAAAAAGATTTACATTCGCGCTGTACTAACTCACGCCGAATACAACGAGCAGCGCTGGAAGGAATGAGTATGCAGAACCTCGATGTGAGTAAGACCACCGATGCGTGGTCATCATTAGCAAACAAAATCTACGTGCCGCATTCAGAAGAAGAGTATCGACAACTCATAGCTTTGCTCGATTCACTCATCGATGAAGTTGGCGAAAACGAATCCCACCCACTCGCATCACTCATGGAAATCGTCGGTGTACTGATCGAGAAGTATGAGGATGAGCACGTTCCTGAGTTGGCTGTCGGACTGATTTCGGCCAGCCGAACCAGATGAATCGCACGTCCATCACCGCCCTGTCTTCCAAATACTATTTACGTTCACACGTCCAATTTTCGAGTGGGTGGACTTCGCTTAATGGTGGCGGGGAATATCCCAAGGCATCTCGACACCTTATCAAAGGTCGTGATAAAAAGGCATCGCCTCAATGCTGCGTACGTTGCTCTGAGCTGCTCTGACGACTTAGAGGAATCAAACGAAAATGAAGAGTACATTCAAAGAATGGTATACGCCGACGCCCGATGAACTTCGGCGTCTATGGTTGGAAGGTGCGATCATTCTGGACGCGAACGTTTTACTAGATTTTTACCTTTATCCTCCTCTGACGTTGGCTGAGTTCTTCAAAGTCCTTGAAAACGTGGCGAATAGACTTTGGTTACCGCACCAAGCTGGACTTGAATACCAACAGAACCGCGACAAGAGTCTGCCGCAACAGCGGGGTATCCTTGAGCAACTCATCCGAAATCTTGATGACTTAGTGTATTGTTGAATGGAAACCTACATATTGTACATGACTTGTCCATATTAATTCAGACATTAGGCAGCCAATTCATTTCGAATTCTGTCCATGTGCCTTTGTTTTTCGCTTTGATCAGCGAGGACTATGGCCCGATTTTCCGTTCGCTACGATCCAACTATTAGGTTACGCGACCGCGCAATTTACTCGCCAGAGGGAACATCAAAGGAAGAGTTCATAAAGAAAGCCCATGCCGCTTGGTTGGAGCAAGCGCTATATCGAGTGCGTTATAATAGCTTTGCAGATGACGATTTATTATCAGCTTTTTTTGGCCGTGTTTATTCACCAGAGGCCCATTCGCTCCTGAAAGAAGCTAGAAATTTTATTACCCCTGCACCTCGCTGGTAACGCTTGATCCAAGGTGTGTTTCCTCCATTCTAGTTAGAACTGCGTAACAAACTGACATCCAGCCCTGTATCCCTTATAATCCTCACGTAAACGGGGGCGACAGGCTTCGACAGGAGTTTCTGGCGACCGACGGATGCCATGCCGGGCTACCTTATGCAGCTCGTTAAAAAGCGTAGGGAAAAAACAATTGCCAATAACAATGAATTGGCTCTCGCTGCCTAATTAGCAGTGAGCGTCTCACCGCAAGTTGCTTATGCGCGCGGAGGGAGATGTCACTCAGATAAGCTGGCGCGAACCTTCGGTCCGTGGGTTCGCGCGAGACTAAAGTCGGACTAGCTCGCGCGGCGGTCTTGTCACTTCACTTACTCTGCGCCGAGCAAATTTTTGTCCGATTAGTTTCGGGCAAAGAAGAGAAGTGACTAAGCATGTAGAGTTTTTCGGCGTTGACTCTTGGATCCGAGTTCAATTCTCGGCGCCTCCACCAAACTATTGCCGATTGCCAATTGCCGATTTCCGATTGAGTGAGCAATTGGTTTTCCGGCAGAAATCGTTTAGCCTCCAGCTCGAGTCAAAATTCTTCAAAACCTAAAGTTGGAGATCGCAGACTGACAATGAGTTCTGTCGACATCGCACGTCAATCGGCATTCGGCAATCGGCAATCGGAAATGAGTGCCCTTCCCATCGGCATCTTTGACAGTGGCGTTGGTGGCTTGACTGTCTACCGTGCTCTGCACGAACGTTTGCCTGCCGAGCGTTTTGTCTATTTAGGCGATACCGCGCGCGTGCCCTATGGAACGAAATCACTTTCCACGGTCGAGCGCTATGGAATTGAGAACGCGAAGTTTCTCGAGGCGCAAGGTATTAAACTGTTAGTAGTCGCTTGCAATACTGCTTCGGCGCTGGCGCTGCCGGCCATTGGCAAGGCGGTAGACATTCAAGTCGTCGGGGTGATCGAGCCGGGCGCGCGCGCGGCGGTGGACATCGCCGGCGGTAAGACAATCGCGGTGATTGCCACCGAAGCGACGGTGCAAAGCGGCGCCTACGCGAAAGCGATTAACAACATCGACCCCAATGCGAAGGTGATTGAGCGTGCCTGTCCATTATTCGTGCCGCTTGCGGAAGAAGGTTGGGCCAACAGTGACGTAGCGCGATCCGTCGCTGAACAGTACTTGCAGGATTTGCGAGATGCAGACTTAGGAGCGTTAGTTTTGGGCTGCACGCACTATCCGATTTTACGAGACTTGATCAGCAAAACCACCGGCGACGTCCCACTAATCGATTCTGGCGCGGCGACGGCGCAGGAAGTGCAAGCGCTTTTGGAATCAACCCAGACCGGTGCTTCGCCAACACAACGCGAGATTGAGGATCGACAGCTCTGCGATGATCTCGATCATTTTTACGTCACGGATGCGGCGGAACGATTTGCAAAAGTAGCGGAACGGTTCTTAGGAACAGCGCCTTCGGTGCTGGAGGCAGTGGAAGTTTGGGGGCACGATGAGCTACGCACGTACTGACGGCCGCGCCTGCGACGAGTTGCGCCCGGTAAAAATCACACCCGGCTTTCTGCCTTATGCGGAAGGTTCCGTGCTGATCGAGATGGGCCTAACGCGTGTTGTTTGTTCCGCTTCAGTCGAAGAGCGATTGCCGCCGTTTCTTCGTAACAGCGGACAAGGCTGGATCACCGCCGAGTATTCAATGCTGCCGCGTGCTACACAACAACGAACTTCGCGCGAAATAGGACGCGGTGGTCCATCCGGCCGCACACATGAAATCCAACGCCTGATCGGACGCAGTATCCGCGCGGCGGCGAACCTGCGCTTGCTGGGTGAACGCACGATTACGCTCGACTGCGATGTCTTGCAGGCTGATGGCGGCACGCGCACGGCGGCCATTACGGGCGCTTACGTGGCGTTCGCGCTGGCTGTCAACCGGCTATTGGTAGCGGGAAAGATTCAACGTAACATCATCACGAACGAAGTGGCTGCCATCAGCGTTGGCGTGGTGGAAAACACGTCGCTGCTTGACCTGAAATACGACGAGGACTCGAGAGCGGAAGTTGACATGAACGTGGTTTGCACCGGCGATGGTCGCTTTATCGAGGTGCAGGGCACGGCCGAGCGCGAGCCGTTTTCACGCGAACAGATGGATAGCTTGTTGGCGTTGGCGACGAAGGGTTTGGAAACTTTGGTTGCGATACAGCGTGAGACGGTGGGGCAAGCCAAAGATTGATTAATGGCTGCGATAACGCGCGGCCAGACAACGAGGACGCAGTACTGTGGCATCCGAATATTTGACAATTGCTACTGCCAAAATGGATAGCAACGCCTTCTAACCACCTCGAAACTAACCGCAGAGCGGAGAATTACCCAATGAAACACCTGACAGCTTTTCTAGTCTTGATCCTGCTCGGCGCAAGTGCTGTAACCGTGTTGGCCCAGGAAGCTCATACCAGCGATCAGGTTGAGTACTCCATTGAGCTTCCTTCCAGCCTTTGGCGATCAATCTCTGAGCCAGATGACTTGCACGAGCGCGCTGAGTTCGTTTATGGCGATCGCCTGGACGGTTATTTGCAAATTCGCAAGGAGATTGTTGACGTAGGCACAACGCCTTCGGATTTGGCCAAACGCGATCAGGACCAGAAGCTGAGATACATTCCCGGATTTATTGAAGGCAAGCAGGAGCCATTCTCCGGCCGCCTAAACGGTGTCACCGCTTCCTACGAGTTTACGAAGGCAGGCAAACCGATGATGGGTCGCATCTATTATCTACAAGCCGACAATCGCACTATCTATGCTTTGCGCTTTACCGGCTTGCGCGACAAACTCGCGCGCATCCGCAATCAGACGGACTCGATTGCGCGAAGTTTTAAGTTAAAGTAATTTACGTTTAGTCGGGGAATAATGTGGCCGCCAGGTGCAAGCAAACACTGGCGGCCTTTTTTGCGTTACAATTCCCAAAACAGATGAAGCTCCAGCTGGCACCAGGTCTGGCAATAAGAAAATCGCCGATTGAAGGTAAGGGATGCTTTTCTGTTGTTGCCTTCAAACGCGCGCGGAAGATTGCTGAATACAGTGGTGAGCGAATTACAAACGCCGAGGCAAAGCGTCGGTCACTGCGACGAAAACTGCGCATCTGTGAGATTGATAATCGCTGGAGTCTCGACGGCAGCCGTGGCGGCAACGGCACGCATTACATCAATCACTCATGCGAACCGAACGCCTTCATGAAGATTCTCTACGGCCATATTCTGTTTATCGGGCTGCGCGATATCCGGCCCGGCGAGGAAATCACGATCGACTACGAATCGACGCTGCACTCAAATAAAAAAAGGTGCGTCTGTGGCGCACCATCCTGCCGAAAAACGATTAACAGGCTCGACTAGGCCTAATGAATCGAGACTTTCGCCCGGCCACTTAGCTTGGAGCGAACGATGTCGCGGAATACTGGAATATCGGCGGGTTGAAATCCCCTCTTGGGAAGGATTCCAACTTCAAAACGATTTAGGTAGATTAGAAAGTATCCGGGTTTTTCAATTACTTGCATGACGTCTTTCCACGCGGTATGACTGAAACTTTCACCAAAGGCTGAGTCGTAACCATCACTACTTGATTTGAACGTGAATTGAGGTTGCCGCTGGGAGGCAGTGAGTGCCGAAACATATTTCGTGGAGGTGGCGTGCAATCGCAAAATCTGCCCGCCCAGCGCGACCAGGGGTAGGCCGATAAAGAGTGGTAATGTTTGCAGGAATATTGTTTCCTCACCAATTATGATGAACAAGTAAGCCAAGGGCAGAACAAGAGTTAAGACAAGAATGACTCCAATCAAGAGTCGCCATTTAGCAAGTTCCATGTTTGCACGAAACATATCTCGGCCATTAATTTCGAAGTCCACAAGGACACTGTCATCGTCGTTCGTAGCCATGTTGCAGTGCTCAGAGCCGGGGCAAAGTGAAACTGAACTTCGATCCTCGTCCCACTTCCGACTCCAGTCCTACTGTGCCACCGTGCTGTTCGACCACTTCGCGAACGAACGATAGACCCAGACCGGTGGACTCTTCGTCTTTTTCCTGTCCTTCGCGCACGACGCGATAAAACTTCTCCCAGACGCGATCGCGAGCTTCAGTAGGAATGCCATAGCCGCGGTCCTCCACGCTCAGTCTCACTGTTTCAGCCTCCAGCGCGGTCGAGAGGATAACCGTGGTGCGCTCGGGACTGTACTTGATTGCATTGCTAACAAGGTTCTTAACCGCCTGCGTGATCATGCCCTTGTCGGCAGCGACCGGCGGCAAGCATTCGGTTGGTTGCTCCACCAGACGGATGCGCCGCTTCTTTGCCACCGGTTGCAACGTGGCGATCGTTTCCTTGACGACTTCATCGAGGCGAAGAGGAATCTTCAAAACTTCCTGCTTGTCCTTGCGTTGCAGCTTGGTCAATGCCAGGAACGTATTGATCATTCGCGAAAGCCGTTGCGCCTCGTTGGCGATGATTGTGACAAACTCTTTTGCCTGCTCCGGCAACTGCTGGTCCGCCGCCAATAATTCTGCGAAACCGTTGATACTAGTCAGCGGCGTGCGTAGCTCATGCGACATCAAAGAAATCATGTCACTCTTCAATTGCTCATACTCTTTGATTCGCGTGAGGTCTTTGACGACAACCGCCAGACAAAGTGGTTGCGGTGTCTTTTGAGCCTTCTTTGAATCGTCGAACACCAGCGAGATGCGCAAGCCCAGCGTCTCGTTGCGTTCCGTATTCTGGAGCTCGCTTTCATAAGCCTGACCGGTTTGCAGCACTCGCCGCACGGCAATCGCCGGCTCGTCGAATACATCCGTCCGAAGCTTATCCAGCAAATCAAAAATGCTTATCCCGCTGATATCTGAGCCCACGAGTCCAGCCAATCTCCGCAATTCTTCGTTCGCATGCGCAATCCGGCCATCGAGATAAGCTAGCGCCACGCCATCGCCGATCTCTCCCAGTGCGCTAATGCCCACGCGCTGCTCGAGCAGTGCGCCGTTAAGAACGTAAAGAGAGTCGAGACGTTTGCGCGAGGCGGTCACCGAAAGAAAATCCAACTGGCCGGGTCGGCGGCTGGCTTTTGCCACTTGGTCGCGTTGCAGGTTGCGCGCCATTTGTCCGCCAACCGCAAATAGCAAAGCGCAATCATCTTCATCAAATTCCTGGCTCGCACGAATGAGGAGTGCACCAACGGTTCGACCTTCATGGCGCAGGGGCAGTGCGATATTAGTCGCAGTTTCAGCCGGCCCAGTTTTTTCAACTATGATCTCACGAGTCGCCATTGCGCGTTCGCACAGTTTTACGCCATCTCGCCATGCTGAATTTCGTCCCAGGTCAGGCACGATTACACTCGCGGCGCGCAGGCGAGCAGACGAAATGAGCCGGCCGTCTGGGTCGCGACGGAAGACAACTGCTTCGGTCGGTGATAACACAGTGTCCAACAGTTTCAATCCGCTGATTAATCTGTGGTCGCCTTCATTGGATCGAGATCCCATTTTGAATGAAGACGCGGTCAACTTTTCGGTGAACTCGATGTCTTGCCGACGCAGCAGATTGAACTGGCCGATGGCCCCGCTGAACAGAACAGCAACCGCGAGCGAAAGAAACATGATGTCTCGGGAAAACAACCAGGAGACGATGAAGCCAACCACTCCAAGTGCCAACAGCGTCCCCGCCACGTAAACAGATGTGCGCCGGACTCCAAACCGGTCAACAGCCATGGCGACCAGGAACGCGGCTGCCGTTATCGTTAAAACGGTGAGCCAGGAGTTAGCGAATAACGGCAAAGGACTTTGGTTCGTCGGCGTGATCAGAAGCAGGTTTTGGAGTGACGACACGGCGCCACTCCGGACCAAGCCGAAACCAATCGCCGCAGAGAACACGGCAATTGCACAGTTAGTCGAAACAGATTTGAAGTAAGAAACTAGCAAGGTGGATGTGATCTGGTCGCGAGAGAGTGACTTAGGCTCGTTGGATGAGCTTTGCCGTGGGAACAAAGCCTGCCCGATTATACATTGTTGACCGCGGCTTATCTAGTTAAAACCGCAGAGTTTCGGCAGGAAAATCTATGGTTTCAGGAGTTTCAAGGCGGTTATCAAGTCCGACTCGTCGGAAATATCGACGGTACGCAGATCCAGCAACACATGCCCATCCGCGATTCGGGTGATGACGGGAGGGGAAGCAGCGCGCAGTCTACTCGCTATCTCGTTGGCGTTCAGTGTTTCATGATCCAATGCGACCAGTGCCGTTGACGGATGTACGTTTGGACCTGAGCCGCCGCCGACGGCCGAGTGGCCTTCGATCATTTTGGCTTTCAAACCTGAAGGACCAGCTTCCTCCAAACGCCGGATCAAGTTGCCCGCTCGCTTCTCTATCGCCTCGGCGCTTAGCGATAACATGTGTAAGGTGGGAATTTCGTCGAATGCGCCGCGCCGATGCGTGTCGAGTGTTGCTTCCAACGCTGCTAGGCACAATTTATCAGCGCGCAACGCCCGATAAAGCGGATTACTGCGGAGGCGTTCAATGACTTTGCGGCGGCCGACAATCAACCCAGCCTGTGGTCCGCCCAACAACTTATCACCGCTGAAGGAAACGACATCTGCGCCCGCGGCTAAAGAGTCACTGATGATCGGCTCATCGCCCAACCCATATCTTGTGAGATCCGCGATTGCTCCTGAGCCGGCATCTTCATAAAGAAATAACCCGGCTTCATGTGCTAGTGACGAAAGAGTAGCGAGATCGGGTGAAGTAGTGAAACCAACAATGCGATAGTTTGAGGGATGCACCCGCATTAGCAGACGCGTGGTTTCGTTAATCGCTTGACGATAATCCTCGAGCCGGGTGCGATTTGTGGTGCCGACTTCAATCATGCGCGTGCCGGAGTTTGACATTACGTCTGGCACGCGAAAGTCGCCGCCAATTTCTACGAGCTCACCGCGAGACACAATTGTCTCGCCGTCGTGGGCCAGCACTGTGAGAATGAGTAGCGCTGCCGAGGCGCAATTATTGACAATCAGCGCAGCCTCCGCACCCGTTAGCTGGACCAGCAATTCTTCCGCGCGGCCGCCACGCCTGCCACGTTCGCCAGTGCTCAGATCGTACTCGAGTGTGCAGTAGCCGGCTGCCTCTTTTGCAACTGCCGTCCTGGCAGCCGCAGAAAGCGGAGCGCGTCCGAGGTTGGTATGCAGGATCACACCGGTCGCGTTTATTACACGACTGAAGCCACCCAGCGCTTCACGCGCGCCTGCCTTTTGCAGCTGTTGAATTCCCACCACGAGCAACGCTTCTCTCGATCTACCTCTTAGCGCACCAGACTCAATTTGCGCACGCATCTGGTCGGTGATTTCGCGAGCCATAACGGTAAGCCGCTGAACGCCGACCGCGGGGCGAAGCTCGAGGGCAGCGTCGGACCGCAGTAATTGATCAACCGAAGGGATCGCCCGCAAACTGGCAGTGGCTGGATTGGACATAGCGAAGAATTTGCCTGGTGGTTTCGTAGGATAGCCGTTGTTTAGTTGGCTGGCAAACGACATTGGTCCATTACGAATCTCTAGAAAAAGAGCGATTGTTCGACATAATTATTGACACGTTGCTTTTGAAACGCCTAGACTCATCTTAGCGCGTCTGGTTCGGCGCGTCCCGCCCGTTTCCGACCTCTCAAGGAGAATTCATCCATTGGCAAAGCCCGATAACAAACTTTTCCGTTCGCAATTAAGATCTAAGACCAGATTCGCCGGTGAGGTTGAAGCCTCGATCGATGACCAGCTGACGAGGCTCGAGGAAGACATTCGCCGTTTGAAAATCGAATTTGATGTCTTCTTCAATGGCGCCTCAAAGCGGCCTCCTTACGATACGAAGGGTCGCGTGGAAACCGTGATCAAACGACTGGGCGACGATCGGACTCTCAGTTATGCGCAGCGATATCGCTACGGTTCTCTGGCTTCGCGTTATAACGCTTTCCGCGATTTGTGGCGACGCACAATGCAGGGACGTGAAGAAGGCCGCGACGCTGTAGTTGCCGCCAGGGCCCAGGCTAAGCAGCAAGCAGTCGATGGCTTCAGGAGAACAGACTTCGTTTGCGACGACGCACACAAAGATGTGGAGTTGGTAAAGAATCTTTATGGTGCGCTACTGGAAGCAAAGAAAGTATGCGGCGAGCCTGTTGAAGACTTTTCTTTTCCGCGTTTTCATCGCTTGATAGCGTCGCAGGCTGATGGGCTCAAAGAGCGTCTGGGATGCAAAAAGGTTTTTTTCTCAATTGATGTCGAGGGTGGTCACGTGAGTTTTAAGGCGCGGGGAGAAAGAGGCTAGAGCAAAGTTAAGCGATATTAGAAATAGAAAAGGCAACCAAGTGTTGGTTGCCTTTCTTTTTTGGCGCTTACCGGACCGAAAGACCGGAAGCGGTCAGTGGCGTTGCTAGAGCAAGCCGGGGAGACTTACATCTTGATCACTTTCTCAGCCTGCGGGCCTTTGGGGCCCTGCGTCACCTCGAATTCAACTTCCTGGCCCTCTTCGAGGGTCTTGAAGCCGTCTCCTTGAATGGCGCTATAGTGAACAAAGATGTCTGAAGAGCCTGGCTGTTCGATGAAGCCATAGCCCTTCGAATTGTTAAACCACTTGACCTTACCGGTTATTCTAGACATAACACGAATCCTCCTAACGATTCGGTAAAACGGGGCGAGAGCTTTGGGCTTTCGCGCTGCCTGGGTTAAAGCTTGTGAGCCGGACGCGCCTTTTGAGCGAATACGGAGGCACAATCAAAAAATGCATGGTGAATAGCGCTTTCGGCGCGATTCATCATGCACACTAACGGGGGCTGACTACAAAACACATTGCTGTAAAGCTTGTATCGCGAAAAACTTAGGAAATAATGCAGAGGTTTTCTCTGAACGCGGCGCATACTAATTGAAAGCAAATTCGCGTGTCAAGACAAAAAACCTAATGTATTGCGCTGGTGAGCAGGTACTGCAATGGATCCACCGGCTCATCGTTGATGCGAACCTCATAGTGAAGATGCGGCCCGGTAGATCGTCCCGTCGAGCCCACCCTGCCAATAAACTGACTGCGTTTGACCCACTGGCCCTGAGCAACATCGATCTGCGATAGGTGGCCGTAACGAGTTGTCAAACCACCCCCATGGTCGATGACGATCAGTTGGCCATAACCATTTTGCCAACCAACAAAGGTAATAGTGCCGCTGGCACCGGCGACTACCGGATCACCAGGGGCCGCGTCGATGTCTTGTCCCGAATGAAATTCGTAAGAACTGCCACCAAAAGGATTTCTCCTTCCGCCAAATCCGCTTTCCAACTTGCCAATCACCGGCCAGACTGAAGGTGTGTAACCACGTTCTCGCAAGACAGTTTCGAAAGCTCGCATCTTACGTTCGAGCTGGCTCATTTTGCCGGAAAGCGCCGCTAAACCACTTTCATCCAGTGGCAATGCCGGACCGCCGGTGCCGGGAAGGGGTGTCTGGTCGTTAACAACTCCGGACTTTTCGGCAAGCTTGCGCGACGTGTCTTCGACGGCTTCAACGCGATTGTTCAGTTCGTTCAATTCCATACGCTGCTTTTCGTTTTCGGCGCGCAATCGTTGATTTTCCAGTTCCGTGCGCAAATGGGCTGCTTGCTGTGTCAGCCCATAAAAGCCGTAGAGCGAACCACCAAAAACGGTCGCCGCAATGAGCGCAAGAATTCTAAGCGAGCGTTTTTCAACACAGAATCTACGAATTTGAGCGCTGGAGCGGGGGGTATGAGCGATTATGAACGCATAAAAACGGTCGTCTCTGGCCATCAATGTGTCTCCGATCGCGTCGGCGCAAAAAGCCAAAATGCCCGGCGCGGCTGTGAAAAAGGCACAGCCCTCCAAAAGGCGACTTGTGCGGGACTTATACTTTTGCGAGGTTTGTTTTTTGACCCTGCTTGAAGATTGCAGCGAACAAAGAAAACCCAACAAATTCGGGTGAAATTCGTCCGGCCGATGCTGCAAAGAAGGGTGACCCTATCACAGCCCCAAAGGCGATTGCAAACAGGGAACTAGGGAGTTTTGGACTAGCTAGGCTCGGTTTCTCGTTTGTGGCGGAAACGATCGCGCAGGATAAGAAAGACGACCGAGGTAAGAACAGCTAGAAAGATCACAACTACGGCAATTTTGATGGCGGCGAGCAACACGCCACCCAATGTCAGGATTTGTCCACACAATGTCACGACCAGCAGAACGAGCGCGGCGACGCCAGCGATTGCCTTAAGAAGTAATGCCATTTATTGCTGCCCCTGAGCTCTCTTACCTATGAACTCCGTTTGAAGGGAATGGTTTCGATTACCTTGCGACCTAATTGCGTGGTTTCGCCGGTACGAAATGACGGAGACTCAATTGTATTTGAAACCACAGACGGCGGCGGTCGTCTTGAATCAAAGCGAACTATTCGTCCGTTTGTGCCGCGACCACGGATGTATTCGAAAAGCATGTAAGCACCGAGTGCTACCAACGCCACCGGAAGCAATTGCCGAACGGGCAACTGCACGCCAAGAAGCGTATGGAGCAGGAAGAGCGTGCCGATCACAATCAACGTCAAACCCCACGCAAAAGGATTTCCATATAAGCGGCGAGTTATCACGTCTTCTTCTGTCTCCGGAGTCAGTCCGGCACGAATCAATTGCGCGGTTCGGCAAGCATCGACCGCCGCAAATAGCCAGGTGCCCAGAACTCCGAGAACGAAGAACTGAACACCCTGCGTGAGCACGGCCATCTGAAAGAAACTCGCAAAGATGGCAAAGTGGACGATAGCTTTTGCGGTTTGTCCGTTGTAAGCCGCACCGAGGCCGGGAACGAAAGACAATAGCGTTGCTACCACCGGGGATGTCTTTCGATAGCTGGCAGGAGTTGCAGACGTTTGTGATTGTTGCCGCAGTAATTCAACACCCGCAACGATGCAATCCTGGCAAAAGGGAAAGCCACGAATGCGATGATCGCAGGCGGAACAGAGCCGGCGCGCACACTGATTACATTGCACGACGGCTGCATTCTTCGGATGATAGGCGCAATAGAACATCACTGATCTCTTATGGGTTGGTTTGCCGGTTCTTAGTTCCGGGTCCTGTCTGTTTCTGTTTTTGCGTGCTGTTCTGATCTTGCGTGCTCGACGGGGCCTGGGTCTCTCCACCTACGAGTTCCTTCAACCCTTTTGTGATTTCTTTGATTCCACCGTTCGCACCGGTATCAGAGCCTTGCTCCACCAAACGCAAGCTTGCGCTGTATACGCCGCTGATTGAGCCGTCGGCTGATACTGTGTTAGTCAGAACAAACACAGCTACCAGCAACATCGTCGCGACAGTCGCCAGTTGCGGAGAGATGATGGGATCCAACCAGGCACGCAGCCACGCGGCCATTCGTTCGTTTAGCGACGAACGAATTTCGCGCGCCAGCGCGGTCTCAGAAGTAGCCTGCAGAATTCGTTCATGCAGTCCCACCGGCACGGGTTGTTCTTCGCCGACATAAACGTAGCAGGCGCCGATCGCGCGCACGACATCGCCCGGTAATTCCGTGCAGCGCGCGCAAAGCACGGCGTGACGTTCCCAGCGATGATAAAGCCCCGCCGGAAGAAAGCCATCGAGATAGTCCGTTAGGAATTCCTCAAAGTCCTCGCAACTCATTGCCGTTTCCGGCATTGTGCTGACCAGGATTCGCGCCTCAAGCTCTCGAGAAGGCTCAAGAGCGCCCGCGGCATTACAGGCCTGCATTGTGTTTCTTACTTCGCTTAGAAGGTCATGGCAAAGCGGACAACGCATCGCATGTTCGGCAAACGTCTTGTGCACCTCCGGCGCAAATGTGCCGTCAAGGTAATCCGTCAGCCCGTTCTCAAATTCGTTGCAAAGCATTTGTCTCTCTTTTCCGCCCCTCAATCATTAGCGTCTCGCTTTCCCCGAGCGAGCTGCTTCCTAAACTTCACTTACAGCCAGTACTTTCATCCGTTTTAAGATCTTGGCCAACTCAATGCGGCCTCTATTGATTCTGGATTTCACTGTTCCTTCAGGTATCTTCAACAACTCGACAATTTCCTGGTAACTCAATTCCTCAATGTCGCGAAGGATGACGCACGTACGAAGATCCGGCGAAAGTTTGTCGATGCCGGCCTGAACCTGCGCGCCGAGCTCGAGGCGTTCCATTTCCTGTTGCACGGATCGCGAAGAGTTATGCAGGTGATAAGTGTGGTCGGCAAGATCGTCGGCCTGGTTGTCATGCGGGGTCCGCTGGCGCTTTCGGTAATCGTCAATGATCAAATTGCGCGCCAACCTCATCAGCCAGTTTTGCAAGTCACCCTGGCGCGCATCGTACTGCTCCAGTGATCTGTAAACTCTAACGAAAACTTCCTGTGTCAAATCTTCCGCAGTATCTGAACGAGAGGTAAAGCGATAAGCGAGATTGTAAATCCGTCTGGAATAGTCGTGCACAATCTGCTCCCAGGCCGCGCCATCACCGGCACGACACCTGCGAACCAATTCGGCTCCTTCGTTGGCAGCCAAAACTCGTATAGCCCTCACTTTGTTCCTGCTCCGCCTAACCGTTGCTATTCTGTTCTGCCGCTGCGACCACCTGCAACCCTCTTTGTCAGCGCCACATACGACAGGCGAAAAGGGAAAGTTCCGGTCAGGCAGGTATTGTAAGGTGCGACAGGTCCCGGCCGGTAACCGCAATCGCGCCCGATCTTGCTCGACACGTTGAAAATGTTGTAGCCTTCCCGCTCGGCCCAATATCTTGTGGTTCAGGTTCCCGGCGAGTCAACAACACTAACAACCCATTGAAATCAAACACCCGGAAATACCTCGAATTTGTAGCGCTTTGTCTGTTGGCGATTGCCATTATCTGGTGGTTCGGCAGGAAGCTTGACTGGTCGGAAGTGCGACATTCGGTTAGTCACGCAAATCCATATCTCCTCGGGCTCGCGGTGCTGATGATTTCTGTGGCTTACCTTTTTCGCGCGGCGCGCTGGGGAGCTTTGTTAGCCCCTCTGGCCGCCGCCAGTTTGAGAAATCTATTCGTGGCTACGACGGTAGGGTTCGGTGCTGTCTTTCTTTTTGGACGCGCCGGTGAAGTGGTGCGTCCGGTCGTGCTGCCAATGCGGGAGCCTCGAGTTCGTCCCGCCGCCTCATTCGTAACGATCATGATCGAGCGCATCTACGATTCAATCGCGGTGGTAGTGTTGTTTGCGGTGAACCTGCTGTGGTTTCGGCCGCCAGTAATTGTGGCCGGAAATCTCATGCGCATTCGTGCCGTTGGCATCGGATTGCTGATCGTTGCCGCCGCCGGAGTGTTTGGTCTGACGCAATTTCGAAAACGATCTGAAGGCGCGATCGCTGGATTGAAACGGTTTCTTGAGGGGCGACGTTTTGTACCGGCCGCGGTGACCAAAGCTGTTCTGAGCATTCTTGAGCAACTCGCCAAGGCGCTGCGAGTGCTTGTTGATGCCCGCGAGCTTGCCATTACAGTTGGTTGGACAGCGATGGTCTGGTTAGGCATCGCATTCGCAAACTGGCTTGTCTTGCGCGCTTTCGGTTTGCCATTCGGAATTACGGAAACGATTTTTGTGCTCGGCTGGTCGTTGGTTGGTTCGCTGGTGCCAACTCCAGGTGGTGCAGCCGGCGCTTTTCATGCGGCAACCGCGGCCGGTCTTCTGTTCCTGGGAGTAACAAAAGAGACGGCGGCCGCCATCTCCATCGTTATGCACCTGGTTGATTTTGGTCCGGCGGCCATTTTCGGCTTTCTCTATTTTGTTCGCGGCGACATCAACCTTTCACGACTGCGTTCGCTGACTTCCGCCGATGCGGTCGAGCACGCTGTGGAGGATGAACCGATAAGCGCAGACGAAGTTTTGGGGGAAACCAAGTTCGAGACAGCATCAGTCAAGAATTGAATGTAGCTGTTTTGAAATCCAGCTTAGAGGGCTAACGCGATGAAATGTCCATTCTGCGGTCATCTGGAAGACAAGGTGGTTGATTCGCGCGAGTCGCGCGAGGGTGAGGCCATTCGCCGGCGACGCGAATGTTTGCGTTGCGAGCGCAGGTTCACGTCTTACGAACGCATCGACGAGATTCCCTACATGGTCATCAAGAAGGATGGCCGGCGCGAGCCTTTCGATCGCAACAAAGTAATGGCGGGTTTGTTGCGCGCCTGCGAGAAACGGCCCGTACCATCTTCAAAGCTCGAATCCATTGTCAACGCGATCGAAAAGTATGTGCAGGAATCATCAGAGCGCGAAAGACCCACCAGCAAAATCGGCGAGATGATAATGCGCCGTTTGAAAGAACTCGATAAAGTTGCTTACGTTCGCTTCGCTTCAGTGTATCTTGAGTTTGAAGATGTTTCTGAGTTTATGACGGAGCTGAAACATCTGGTGCGTACCCGCAATCAGGCAAGCAGAAAGAATTAGAGCATTGAAGTACGGTTCGAGAATGATCAAGACAGTTCGCGCAACCGGCCTGGAACGGCTCGAACTTCAGCAACTACGCGATCGCGTGGGGAGGTTGTTTGCGGCATTACAGGAAGCGACCGTCGCCGAAGACCCGCTGGCTTCTGAAACCTGGGCGCCGCCAGTTGATCTCTGCGAGAGTGCTGAAGCAATCGTGGTTTGTGTGGAGCTGCCGGGGTTGACGGCCGAGCACATCAAAGTGGGTGCGACTAATACGCAGTTAAGGATCTGGGGCGAGAAGAAGCGGCGCATGCCACGCAATCGGATCTTGTCGCATCTCTGTTCAGAGCGCAGTTATGGAAAGTTTTCTCGCATTGTGCCGTTGCGTTGGACGGTCAGTATTCAGGATGCGAAAGCATCGGTTGATAACGGCATGTTGATTGTGCGATTGCCAAAGATCGAAGACCGGCGCGGAGTTGAATTCAAAATACCAGTGAAGGATGAAGTTGATAGTTAGCCATTAAGAACTTATGAAAAAAGAGCCAGCCAATTTGAATGAGACGCCAATTGTGAAAGAAACAGATCTGGTGGAAGACATCGAAGCGGCGGATAACGCCCAGGAATTGCAAATTCCGGATGACCTGCCGGTATTGCCGCTACGGGACATTGTGATTTATCCGTTCATGATCGTGCCGCTTTTTGTCTCACGCGAAAAATCGATTAAGGCAGTTGATGAGGCACTTGGCGAAAACCGCATGATCTTGCTCGCCTCGCAAAAAGATCTCGATAAAGAAGAGCCGACCGCTGAAGATCTGTACAAAGTAGGCACCGCCGCCGTCATCATGCGCATGCTGAAATTGCCCGATGGCCGCATTCGCATTTTGGTCCAGGGTCTGGCGCGGGCTGAAATTGAGTCGGTTGACACTACGGGCCAGTACATTCGTTCGCGCGTACATGTGATGCAGGAAGTTTTGCCGCCAGAGCGTTCGCTCGAAGTCGAAGCGCTGGTAAGAAACGTGCGCGCGTCGATGGAGAAGGCGATCAATCTCGGCAAGAATATTTCGCCCGAAGTGATGGCGATAATCGCAAACCTCGATGACGCGGGGCGTTTGGCGGATCTCTCGGCATCTAATCTCGAACTCAAAGTTGAAGACGCGCAGTCTGTTCTGGACATCGCTGACACAACGGCGCGCCTGCGACGTGTCAACGACCTGCTGAACAAAGAGATTGAGGTGTTGACGGTGCAGCAGGAAATCAACACGCAGGCTCGTGCCGACATCGATCGGTCCCAACGCGAGTTTTATCTCCGCCAGCAGATGAAGGCAATTCAAAGTGAGCTCGGCGAGGGTAACGAGCTGGCGGAAGAGGTGGCCCAGTTCAGGGAAAAAATTGAGACAGCGAACATGCCGAAGCCGGCAGAAGAAGAAGCGCTGAGACAATTGAAGAAACTCGAGCGCATGCACCCAGACGCCGCCGAAACGGCAACGCTACGAAATTGGATGGAGATCATGACCGATCTGCCATGGTCCAAATCATCCGAAGACAATCTTGATTTGCAAAAGGCCGAAAAGATACTGAACGAAGATCACTATGGTCTGGAAAAAGTTAAGGACCGAATTATTGAAGCCCTGGCGGTAAGGAAGCTGAAAGAAAAACCGAAGGGACCGATCCTATGTCTGGTTGGACCTCCCGGTGTTGGCAAAACGTCACTGGGGCGGTCAGTCGCGCGGGCGCTCGATCGGAAATTTGTGCGTTTGTCGCTGGGTGGCGTCCACGACGAAGCCGAGATTCGCGGACACCGGCGCACTTATGTTGGTGCTATGCCCGGCCGCGTGATTCAGGCGATTCAGCAAGCCGGCACAAACAATCCATTAATCATGCTCGATGAAGTAGACAAGGTTGGCGCTGACTTTCGCGGCGATCCATCTTCAGCCTTGCTTGAGGTGCTTGATCCGGAACAGAACAATAGTTTTCGCGACAACTATCTGGGCGTAACTCTTGATCTGTCCAACGTCATATTCATGACGACCGCCAACATACTTGACACCATTCAACCGCCACTGCGCGATCGCATGGAAATTATTCGATTGGCCGGTTACACGGAAGAGGAAAAGCGCGAGATCGCCCGCCGGCATTTGATGCCGAAGCAGATGGAAGAAAACGGTATATCTGCAAAGGATTTGCATATTTCAAAGACTGCGCTAACCGCAATCATTCAACAGTACACGCAAGAAGCTGGTTTGCGGCAACTTGAGCGCGAGATTGGCCGCATCTGTCGCAAGGTTGCGCGCCGCATAGCCGAAGGACACAAGGGTTCGATCCGGGCGTCGTTGAAAAACATTCACGAATTTCTTGGCGCGCCAAAAGTAATTCCTGAGGAAGTGCTCAAGAAGGATCAAATCGGGGTCGCAACGGGCCTGGCATGGACGGCTGTCGGCGGCGATGTGCTCTTTATCGAGGCACTGCGAATGAAAGGAAAAGGCAATTTGGTTTTGACGGGCCAACTCGGTGAGGTGATGCGCGAGTCAGCACAGGCAGCCTACTCGTATGCGAAGTCGCGCGCCAAGGAACTCGAAATTAACGAAGATGATTTCAATACTTACGATTTGCATATCCACATTCCGGAAGGCGCGATACCCAAAGATGGACCATCGGCTGGCATTACACTGGCGACGGCGATGGTTTCAGCGCTTTCTCTGCGACCAGTGCGCAAGGATGTCGCCATGACCGGCGAGATTACGTTGAGAGGGAACGTCCTTCCAGTGGGCGGAGTTAAGGAGAAAGTCATGGCGGCACGCAGGGCTCGCGTTTCAACAATCATTCTGCCGCAACAAAACCGACGCGACCTCGATGAGGTGCCAAAAGAACCGTTCAAAGACATACGCTTTGTTTTCGTTGATAACATGCGGCAGGTCTTTCGCGAGGCCCTGAAAGAGAAGGTTACACCGCCAATTTCCTCGAGCCCACGGCCCCAGCGCTTGCCGCAGGCCGCCGCCGCCAGACCGGTCTGATAAGTCCAGTATTCGGGCGGGTTACAGGCGGTTATTTTTGTTCATTTTTCGTGAAGTTCTGTACAACTTTCCGAGACGCTTTTGAATCATAGATACGTCGGAATTGAGACGCTGATTAGCCCGACAATTATTAACGATTCGGTTTACCAGAGGAGAATTAGCAGATGAATTTTAAGAAGTTTCCCCAAGCACAAATTGCTGCCTTTTTAGTAATCCTGGCAGTGTCCGCAATCTCGTTTGCCAAAGGACATTCCGACCCCGCTTTTTCAAGCATCAAGATCAGAAATTTCGGTCAAATGGACCAACGGTTTTACCGCGGCGCGCAGCCGAATGAACAAGATTATAAAGACCTGAAAGGACTGGGCATCAAGACCGTCATTGATCTCCGTTCTGACCCCGAGTCGTATGAAAAGGGTGACGTCGAAGCTCTGGGAATGCGTTACATCAACATCCCCATGAGTGACTCGGATTATCCGAAAGCAGAACAGGTTAATCAGTTCTTGAAGCTAGTTGACGATCCTTCTACCGGAAAGTTCTTTGTACACTGTGCTGGTGGTCGCCATCGCACGGGCGTGATGGGCGCGGTTTATCGCTTCAACCACTATCACTGGAACTTCGATCAGGTCTATGCCGAGATGAAAGACTATGATTTCTACACTCGGTTCGGTCACGGAAAATTGAAGGACTTCGTTCAGGACTACGCGCAGTCGCAGGCAAACACCACCGCGACGGCTGTGACCGTCACGAAGTAAGCCAATCTCAGTTCAACTAAAAAGGCCGCTCAACTTGAGCGGCCTTTTCTTTTGTCCAGAGAACAATCGAGACCTACTGGTAGATGTAAGAGAAGCTTTTCTTCTGTTCCCACTCGATGCTGTCAACGTTTGCTGAGTCCCGCGTCATAATCTCGTCGCTGAGCGCATCGGTAGTTAATATGGGACTGAGCTCAACTGAATAGACCAGACTTCCGACCGGTTCATCCGGGCTTTCGCGATTGATGCCGCGCAGCTCGGCGTCAAAACTGTACCGTTGAAATATTTCGCGCAGTACTGCCTGCGTAACTGCCACGTTTTTGCTGCTTACCTTCACATCCATCGTCCGCGATACCTGAGAGGCCTCGCGATACTCGAGCACCCATAAGACCACCAACGCAAATATCGTGAGTATGAGTGCAAGGTCCCAGCGCCCAAACCCGGCTGCAAGGCCGACCGCGAGACTTATCAAGAGCACCGTAATTTCTTTGGGGTCGCGGATGTTCGTCCGAAAACGGACGACGGAAACAGCAGCAAAGATTCCAAACGCGCGCGCAGCGTTGTCGCCGACAATAATCATTAACGCGGCTGCGACTATCGCCAGCAGTATTTGCGTTTGTTCTACGTATGGATTTCGCTTAAGTATCAACAAACGTTTGCGGGGACGGAAAGCCAGGGCCGCGCCCAACAAAGCTGCGAGCATCAGCCTCAAGGTAATGCTCCCAACTACTGCGCCCCAACTTTCGCCGCGGACAACATGAGCCTCGCTTTGCGGAACACCGAAAAGTTCGTCAAATACGTTGCTGTCGTGTCTCGGCGCCGGCGTTGTCGGTTGCCGTTCGCCGGGTGTAACGCTGCTTGCCGGCGCCGGCGTTTGGGCCAAAGGTTCGTTTACCACTGCTCGCTGCGAAACCAAATAAACAACCAAAGCACTGACGCCGAGAACCAGCACAAACACTACCACCAGCGTCAGGCTTTCTCGTTTTCGTTTTGAATCAAGGTAGGGCATAGGTTAATCACAACTATCCAGACGCATGCGTTGAAAGTCCCGCATCTCTTTCGATGAAAAATGCCTGACTGTCAAACGGCCCATCGTCCGGCGCGCGCTGAACTTTCGCGTACGTCCCATCAATCTGCAATTCGCGCGCTCTAACGTTGTCGCGCAGATAGGCGGCCAGTAAGACATCTTTCAAGTAATTCTTCATCGCAGGATCGGCAATCGGCGTCACCACCTCGATACGATGTTTCAGATTGCGAGCCATCCAATCGGGACTGCCGATATAAACGTCCTGGTGCCCGCCATTGGCGAAGTAAAATACCCGGCTGTGCTCCAGAAAGCGGCCAATGATATTCCGCACGGTGATGTTTTCCGACAAGCCAGGAACGCCGGGACGAAGCATGCAAATGCCGCGCACGATCAAATCGATCTTCACGCCGGCTGCCGACGCTTCATAAAGCTTCTCGACTATTTGCGTGTCCGCCAGCCGGTTGATCTTGGCCATGATATGAGCCTGCCGGCCGGCGCGCTGATGCTCGATCTCGCGATCGATTAACGCATTCATTTTTTCACGCAGATTTACCGGCGCGACGAAAAGCTTGCGGTACTCCAATTGACGTGAACAGCCTGTCAGGTAGTTAAACAATTCGGTGGCGTCAGCCCCAATTGCGTCATCAGCTGTAAACAGGCCAACATCGGTGTAGGTGCACGACGTCGTAGGATTGTAGTTGCCGGACGCGATGTGCATATATCGTTTGAGCGAGTTGCCCTCGCTCCTAACGACAAGCGTTAGTTTGCCGTGCGTTTTCAGCCCGAGGATTCCGTAAACGACGTGCACGCCCGCGCGGTCCAGCCGCCGGGCCCATTCGATATTATGTTCTTCGTCAAATCGCGCCTTAAGCTCGATAAGCGCAGTCACTTGTTTGCCCTTTTCACTGGCGCGAATTAATGCTGGCGGAATTGGAGATTCGGGCCCGGTGCGATACAGACAAATCTTTATCGCTACAACATCCGGGTCATCGACCGCTTCATTGATGAAATTTGTAACACTGTCGTACGAATCGAATGGATGGTGCGTTAAGAGATCACGTTCTTTAATCGTCTCAAAGATCGACCTCTTATTGTGCCATTCGGGTATCGCCGGCTCGAATCCTTTATCTTTCAGATCGGGTCGATTCAAATCGTAGAGCGACATGAAGTCCTGAACGCGCAATGGGCCGTCGTTGACGTAAACATCTTCAGCCAAAAGGCCAAGCGACTCGGTGAGATACTCAGTCATTTCCTCCGGCATGCCAGCGGAAACCTCAAGACGAACCGGCGTACCGAAGCGGCGCTGTCTAATCTCCTGTTGGATTACCCGCAAGAGATCTTCAGCTTCATCCTCTCGAAGTTCGATGTCAGCGTCGCGCGTCACGCGAAAGCGATGGCACTTGCCGACAATCATTCCGGGAAAGAGTGAAGCACAATTGGCTTCAATCAACTCTTCGAGCAGTACAAACTTCGGTTGTAATCTGCCCACTGGAACCAGCCGTGGTACGAGCGACGGAACCTTGATGCGCACGAACCGTGGTCCATGTTTCTGTTTTGGATCAGCAGGCGAATATCCCGGCGGTGCTTCGACCATCAAACCCAGATTCAGGCTGAGCGGCGAAATATATGGAAACGGGTGACTCTGATCGACAGCAAGCGGCGTCAGAATCGGAAACACTTTCTCGCTAAAGTACTCATTCAGATCCGCCTGCTGCTCCTGATTGAGTTCGTGATATGACAGGACTTCAAGGCCCGCTTTTTTTAGTTCCGGAAGAATGTCATCGCGCAGACATCGCGCCTGCGCTTCAACCAGTGGTAAAACTCGCGTTCTTATTTCTTTCAACTGTTCCCCCGGCGTCATTCCGTCAGGCGACAGCTCGGTGACATTCTCATCCAACTCTTCTTTAAGGCCAGACACGCGGATCATAAAGAACTCGTCCAGGTTGGCTGAGAAAATCGCAAGGAATTTCAGTCGTTCAAGTATTGGATTCGACTCGTCGAAGGCTTCTTCCAAAACGCGACGGTGGAATTCGAGCAGACTCAGCTCGCGATTGAAGAAAAGGCGTACCGCATTTGCGGCAGTCGGATGTAATGAAGGAAGCCGGGGCACTTCTCGGAGCTCCGCTGTTGCGTGCGATTGAGTTTTAAGGGCAGTTGACATTGGTTTTCGCAATATCCTTTTAGTTCGGGTCAATATTTTCCAGGACTCCATCTGGAAAGACTATTAAAGTTAGCAAGGTTTGTTCCAAACTGATCCTGTGACTGCGTTCTCACGCGAATAGGTTCGCCTGGTACAGAATCTCAATAAAATGTTGCCAAAATCGCTACGCGCGTGTACGAAATTGATTCTTATTTCAAATTCAATGAATTTGCCAAGTCCCGCTTAAAGCCAAGCCCTGGGGGGTCATAAATTTGTCGAGCACGCACTTGAATGAAGTCATTAGTTTCCAGAACATACGCGCTTAACTGATGACCGTAGACACACCCAGTATCGAGCCCGATAGCATTCCTCGATTTTCGTGGCTCCGGAAAGGGCCAGTGGCCAAAAAGAATTGTTGGGCCTCCATCATATTGTTCGTACCAGGGAATTCCTTCCCGGCTGGTTCGATCGTCGCCTAGAGTGCGGAGTTCGATTAGATCCTGCGGCGACTGGTTCGCGAGCGGGATGCCCGGACGGACTCCTGCGTGAACGACTACATGCGAATTCAGATTCAACATGTAGGGTAATGAGTCGAGATAGGCTGCGTACCGGCCTCTTTCGCTTTCCAGATCAAGACAAACTTGTTTGTGCGAGTCTTTGAGGAATACGTCCTCACCTTTCCAGAAACTCAATACCTTTAGATCATGGTTCCCAATCACTGAAGAAAAGCGCGGATCATTGCTGAACAGATCCAAGACCTCTTTGTTCTTCGGTCCCTTAACGATTAGATCGCCAACCGAAACGACGTGGTCGTCGCTGGCCAAGTCGCCCCTTTCCAGCAACTCAACCAACTCGTCGTAACAGCCGTGGATGTCACCGACTACGATTGTTCGTGCCATGATAGTTATCCAACCTAGCCCATCGTTTGCAGGATCCCAAACTGAACAGATTCAGCGTTAACTATGTGCCGAATTTGCGGCAATTTCCAAGCCCAAGAATTGCCGTCCTTAAATGGCACGCAACCCGATGCCTGGACGCTTGCATCCCTTACACTCGCGCCGGCAAAAAACGGGTGGAAAATTGCACCATTTCGGCGTCTATTTGATACGTGGTTTGTTTGACACTCCGGAAAATCGTGTGGTAACCTCCGGACTGACTTTCGCTTCGATTTTGGAAGCATTTTTGGGCATTCAATCCAACAAGAGGAGCCCTAAACCCTCGCAAAAATGGACATTGCTTAAATCCCCGGGGAAATCGATCTGGAATTTCGTACTAGAATTCAAGGAGAACGACGGTTGATGTCAATGAGTTTTGCGACCCCCATCAAGCGGATAACACTTATTTCGCTGCTAGTGGCTTCCGCTACCGTCGTGTCCGCACAGATTCCAGCCGGCTCGTCAGCTCGCTCCATTCCCAATGAGGTCGAGAAGAGCGACGCGCAGGTTGGGGAAGTAATATCCAGAGCCGAAGACCATTTCCGCAAAGGCAAACTAAATCTCGAAGACAACAAGCGCGAACAAGCTCGTGACGAGTTTGATAAAGCAGTCGACTCGATCCTGGAATCAGGTTTGGACGTACGCGCGAGCCAGCGACTACAAACTTTCTATTTGGAATTAGTCGAAAAAATTTACCGCGAAGAAGTTCCACTCGGCCGCACTCCACTGCAAACGAATATCTCCGAGTTGGTGGCGCAAAACAATTCCGCGACGACCCCGGCTCCGCAGAAAGCTGAGCCGCCACAGATCGGATTTCGCGAGCAGAAGTTTGAACCCTCGCCGCTTGATGAGCTGAGCAAACTCGTACTGACTCCGGAAGAACAAAACGTTTCCGACGCAGACGTGCTGGCACTCGAACAAGCCAAGCAGAATGTAAACTTCGCGTTCACGATCAATCCGCTGATTCAGCAATACATTAATTACTATCAAGGTCGCGGTCGTGGGACGATGGAATCCGGCCTGCGCCGATCCGGTCAGTTCATGAAGCTGGCCCGCCAGATTTTTAAGGAAGAAGGCGTGCCGGTTGATATCACCTGGCTGGGCCAGGTTGAAAGTGCATGGCGACCGAAAGCTGTTTCCTGGGCAGCAGCATCCGGACTTTGGCAGTTTGTTCCCGGTACCGGACGGCAATTTGGCTTGAAGCAAACGGCGTGGGTCGATGAGCGTAACAGCTATGAACAGGCCACGCGCGCGTCAGCGAAATACCTGAAGAGCCTTGCCACCCGTTACAACGGAAACTGGGAATTGGCGATGGCTGCTTACAATACCGGCGCGGGAAACGTCGATCGCGGAATCGCGCGCGCGGGCACAGCAAACTTCTGGGCCATCTATCCTTACATCTATCAGGAAACGCGCAACTACGTTCCCAACATTCTGGCCACGATCCTGATTGCAAAGAATCCGGAAAAGTACGGATTCAAAGGAATTCGACCCGATGCGCCGCTCGGCTATGACGTGGTTCAGGTATCAAACTCCACCAGTCTGCAACTCGTTGCTGAGGCGACAGACACCAGCGTGGATTATGTTCGCGGCCTTAATCCCGAACTGCGACGTGACGTTACTCCGCGTGGCGAGGCGTACAACGTTCGCGTGCCGGCTGGGAAAGGCAAACAGTTCTTCGCGCTGTTGAAGCGCATTCCGGCCGAACGACGCGATTCGGCGCGCGTGATTTCGGTGGCGCCGGGCGAAGATTTACAAGCGGTAGCAAGTCGCACCGGAGTCAGCGTGTCTCAGTTGCAAGCTATGAACACCGGGGTCGATTTGAAGGCGACTACGAAACTGGTGGTACCCAACAGCGGCATTCGGCTTACCAGCTGGCGACGCGCTAAGCCCGGCACGACAGATCAGCCAGCAGCTCCGGCATTGAGCAAGGTACGCGCCCGCAAAGGCGACACGATCGCGCGGATAGCTGCGGCCCACAATCTCGATGCAAATGAAGTGGCTCGCTTGAACGGCGTCACTCCCGAAGCAGAACTTCGCGTCGGCCAGGAAATTCGACTGCCGGTAGCAACAGCCGCCGCGCCTTCGCGCCGCAGGTAGTTTTGAAATTCACATGTTCTGCCGCTTCGCTACCCTGAAGTTGGCAAACCCTCGTTGAGCGCGCTTTCGAATGTCGCTAGCGCGCTCGATTCGTTTTCACCCTCAAATTGCCGCTTACTGATGCTCTACGATCTTCACCGTCTTTGCAGAGGAAGCTGCTCCCATGCTTTTTCGCACTCTGTCTGCGGCCGTCTATGGCATAGATGCCGACCTCGTCGACATTGAAGTTGATTTAACTCCCGTCCGCGGAGAGGCTGAGTCGCCCGCGTCCGTCACCATCGTCGGCTTGCCCGACGCTGCGGTGCGCGAGTCGCGCGAGCGCATTCGGGCCGCGATCAGCAACTGCGGATTCTTCTTTCCATTTCAGAAAACCACCATCAACCTGGCTCCTGCCGACGTACGCAAAGAGGGTGCAAGCTTCGATCTTCCCATCGCACTGGGAATCCTTGGGGCCAACGGTGATCTGGCTGAACAGAACAACCTCATTCATGTCCTGTGTGTGGGTGAGCTTTCACTTGATGGTCGAGTGCGTCCAATTAAAGGTGCATTGCCAATCGCCATCCTCGCGCGCGATGCTCTGATCAAGCACGTAATTCTGCCGGACGAAAATGCCAAGGAAGCAGCCGTCGTGTCGGGTGTTAATGTTTATCCTGTTGCCGACCTGCGCAGTGCAGTCGATTTGATTGCCGCACTGCGTTCCGAAAATCCTCCCGCGCCATTGAAAGTCGATCCAAATGAAATCCTGGTGAAAACCGATCATTACAACGTCGACTTTCGCGAAGTGCGCGGCCAGCTTTCAGTCAAGCGTGCGCTTGAAGTCGCCAGCGCCGGCTCGCATAACATTCTATTGATTGGTCCGCCAGGTTCCGGGAAGACGATGTTGGCCAAGCGGCTGCCGACAATTTTGCCGCCGTTGGAATTCGAAGCGGCCCTGGAACTAACAAAAATTCATTCGGTCGCGGGCTTGACTGGTCGCGCAGGACTGGTAACAGCGCGCCCGTTTCGCTCTCCGCATCACACAATTAGCGATGCCGGATTGATTGGCGGTGGTGCAGTGCCGCGACCGGGAGAAGTATCGCTGGCGCATCAAGGCGTTTTGTTTCTCGATGAGCTGCCTGAATTTGATCGCAGCGTGCTGGAAGTCTTACGTCAACCCCTGGAAGATCAAAAGGTGACTATCAGCCGCGCCTCAATGTCGTTGACGTTTCCTGCCTCATTCATGCTGGCAGCCGCAATGAACCCCTGTCCTTGCGGTTTTTGGAATGACCCCACGCGCGAATGTCGTTGTTCGCCTTTGCAGATTCAACGGTACGTTGGTCGCATCTCGGGACCGTTGCTTGATCGGATAGATATTCACATTGATGTACCGGCCGTAAAGTTTCGCGACCTGACAGGCGAGACTCCACCAGAGACAGACGACTCGGATACAATTCGCGATCGTGTGATTGCCGCCAGAGACAAACAGCGCGCACGGTTAACTGAGGAAAAAATGTTTTCCAATGCTGCGATGACGCCGCGCATGATTCGTCGTCATTGCGCCATCGACGCTGAGAGCGAGCAGATGTTGGAACGCGCAATGACGCGGCTTGGCTTGTCAGCGCGCGCCTATGACCGTATCCTGAAAGTCAGTCGCACCATCGCAGATTTGGAGGGTTCCGATGACATTCGCTCGGCTCATGTAGCGGAAGCCGTAGGTTACCGGTCACTCGATCGCACCTATTGGACTTGAGCTAAAGACTGCGAAAAAGCGTTGCTGCGGCAGGGGAAATTCAATACTTTTGGGTTGGGCAAGGCAACGACGCGCTCGAAGCGCTGCATCACACCCGCGTTGAGGGCCACCAGAACCTCGCAAGTGCCTGACAAGGCTGAGGGAAAAGGTTGTCGCTCCTTTGAAATAAGCGCAATCGTGATGCGTCGAAGACAAGCGTTACGGAAAATTTCGTCGCTAGCCCGAAAACGAACACGTGACCGCAGCCGAAACCGAGACGCAGCCGGAAACAGATTACGCGCTGGCGCAGCGAGCAGCTCAAGGCGACATGGCCGCTTTCGAGCAGCTTTACCAGCGACATAATCGCCGGGTTTACTCCCTCTGCTTGAGAATGACCAGCAACGTTTCGGAAGCTGAAGACCTGGCACAAGAGGTCTTCATCCAGCTCTTTAGAAAAATTGGAAGCTTTCGTGGTGAGTCGGCCTTTACTACCTGGCTGCATCGTCTAACCGTCAATCAGGTCCTGATGCACTTCCGCAAACGCGGCGTGAAGATGGAGCAGACAACCGACGATGGTGAAACGCCGATTCAGATAGTTAAAGGCACCGAGAACCCCAATGCGATGCCGGTCGTGGATCGCATAGCGCTCGACAAAGCTATCGCCCAATTGCCTCCCGGCTACCGCACGGTTTTTACCCTTCACGATATTGAAGGACACGAACACGAAGAGATTGCCAGAATGCTGGGGTGCTCGGTTGGGACCTCAAAGTCGCAATTGCACAAGGCAAGAATGAAATTGCGCGGACTTTTGAGGCAACAGAAGGTCAAGGACTAGCTTCCAAGATAACTTGCCGGGTTTATCCCTGGACCCAGGAAGTTCGCAAGAACGAGATTTTTACGCAGTCTCCCCTTGATTGCTTGAAAACCAGATGCCGGTGAAGGCGATTCGCAACCAGCGAGCGCGCGGCAGGTTTAGAGGTTGAAAGACAATGAACTGCGAGAAGTGTCAGGACCTAATCAGCGATTTGCTGGATGGGTCGATAAATCATCAAGATCGAGCAAAGCTGAGTTCGCACTTGGAAGAGTGTTTGCATTGCGCTGAGGTGCGCGACGATCTGCAATCGATTGTTGGATTTTGTCGCACGCAACGAGGTCAGTATGCGGCCCCGCCAAACGAACAAGCGTTGTGGCTGCGTATCCGCAATATGATCGAGGCGGGCGCCAGTGCCGATACGCCGGCACCCGCCGCCACACGAAGTGTTCTGAGCAATTGGACGGCGCGCAGTTGGGAACTTTCGTTTCCACAGCTTGCAGCCATGGTTGCCGCAATAGTTTTGATCGTCTCGCTTTCAACGGCGGTTGGCTTGCGCCGCTGGCAGAGTGGTGCCGTCGACGCGAAGGTTCAAAGCGGCGCGCAGAATAGTTTGAATGTGGGCGCCATTGACGTTCGCAATCGCGTATCACAGCAACAGCAGTTGATCTCCTATTGGAATCAGCGCGTGGAATATAATAAAGCACGCTGGAATCCGCAGATGCGTGAAACTTTTGATCGCAACCTCGCGGTGATCGATCAGGCCGTGAATGATTCGTTTGACAGTTTGAGCAAGAACCCGCATGACGAGGTCTCAGAGGAGATGTTGAATACTGCGCTTAACGAGAAACTTTCGTTGCTGAAAGAGTTTGCTGAGCTCTAGTTTTACCCGGCGCCACGCCGGCATTGATCCCCGTTTACTGTTAAGCAGGAATTTAGTTACTGTAGAGCCCCACATAAAAATGACTGGAATGTTGCCCACTCTAGCCGAAACCTCCCGCACTTCTCTGTCTCGAAAACCCGCGTTGTTCGCATTTTTTTTGGTTTTCGTTGCGCTGAGTATTACCAGTGCGTTGGGCCAGCAGCATTTGTCAAAGCGATATCCGGTAAGAAACAACGTTCGCGTCGAACTGAAGAACATCTCGGGCACAATTACCGTTGAATCCTGGAACCGCGACGAGGTCAAACTCTCTGCGACGATGGAAGCGCCAGCGGCAAACGTGTCGCCGCGCCAGACAGGCGATGGTTTGATTGTCGATGTGATGGCCGACAATCGCGGGCGCAGCGACATTGGTGACGTGAACTTTAAGCTGCAGGTACCGGTAAACTCATCAGTCGATCTGGAAACAAAACGCGGCCAGATTACCGTCACCAACATTCGCGGTGGTTTGGTTCGCGCCCACGTTTCGTCCGAAGGCGACATCGAGTTGAACGGCATTAGTGCGTCGCAGGTATTTGCGCAAAATCTTATCGGAAACATTTACTTTGACGGAGAATTTTCCCGCGGTGGTACTTATCAATTTCAATCGAGCAAGGGCGAGATAACAATTCGCATTCCTTCCGACTCCGCCTTTAGCCTGGTGGCCGCGACGCCCACAAAAAGAATCGCGCTGGGACCGTTTTGGAATGATGGGTTCAAGAGTCTTGGCGATGGACGCAAGTACGTTGGCGACGTTGGCGACGGCCGCTCGTCGGTGCTGGTGACCACCTTCCAGGGCAGCATTACCTTCGTACGAAAATAGAAATCGGGAAAACTCGAGCCAAATGCGGACGTTACGATCGCTGATCGGGCGTCCGCATTAGTTTTACAACCCGCGAGTAGTGTTACTATCGCGTTCATGATTTCATTTCAGGGTTCACCGCAGCAATCAATGACTAAGCCAACGATCAAATTCTTCAAGCTGCTTGCTTTCGGTGGCGGGGTTCTTTTGTTAGCTGATGGGGCCGCTGCGCAAAAGAAAAAAACGTTAACGCCAGTGGCGCCGCCACCACTCGTGCGGACCACGACGCGGAATGAAACCCGACGTTTGGGTTACGGCGGAACGCTGACCATCATCGGCGCTCCTGAAGGTTCAATCACCATCGAAGGCTGGTCTCGTAGCGAAGTTGAAGTGCGCGCGGAGATTCAACTGCGGGCCAATACCGAGCAGGATCTGGATCGACTGGCAGCCGTTAACGGGTTTGTGCTCGACGAAGATCTGAATCATCTGCGCATATTGACTACCGGTACCTACGACCGCGCTTTCATGAAAGCCAAAGCAAAAAACTTTCCCAAGACACTGCTGGGACTGCCCTGGAAGATTGACTATCGAATTCGGGTACCGATGTCTGTTGACCTGGATATCAACGCCGGGCGGGGGCCGATAAGGTTGGCGGGCGTGGAAGGAAATATTCGCGTCTCGTCGCCGCAAAGCGAGGTTAAGTTGGAATTTTCCGGCGGCACGTTGTCGACCACGATTGCAGCGGGAAAGGTAACTCTGAAAGTACTCGGCCGGAGCTGGCGTGGAGTTGGCGCTGACATTAAAGTTGCGGCAGGCGATATCGTGCTCGAACTCCCGGCCGGATTCAGTGGCGACCTTGATGCGGAGATCCTGCGCGCCGGCGAAATCGAGAACAGCTACGAAGGCCTGGAAGCACGCGAGAAGCCGGGCATTACGAAACAGCAGGTGAAGGGACGAATGGGTTCGGGCGGCGCGTTCTTAAAACTTACTGTTGGCGATGGGCGGATCTACATCAAGAAGCAGGAAAGCAAACTGTAAACAGCAAACAGTAAACAGCCAATAGCCATAGCTGGAAGCGGATGTTCTGACCTACTCCGGCTGCTTACGGTTTGCTGTTTGCTTACCCGCCACGGTATTCTCTCGACTCATTATCATGAGCATAAAGTCAGATAAATGGATTCGGAAAATGGCGACTGATTTTGGAATGATCGATCCATTTGAACCGGGTCAGGTGAAGGAAGTAAACGGCAGACAAATCGTCTCGTACGGAACGTCGAGCTATGGTTACGACATCCGCTGCGCCGATGAATTCAAGCTCTTCACCAATATCAACAGCACCATAGTTGACCCGAAGAAGTTCGATGCGAAGAATTTCGTCGATGTGAAAGCCGATTCTGTACTGATTCCCCCAAACAGTTTTGCGCTTGCGCGCACGGTGGAATACTTTCGCATCCCCAGGAACATACTGACCGTGTGTCTCGGCAAAAGTACCTACGCGAGGTGCGGAATCCTGGTGAATGTCACTCCGTTTGAACCGGAATGGGAAGGGTTCGTGACGCTCGAGTTTTCCAATACCACGCCCTTACCTGCCAAGATCTATGCGAATGAAGGAGTAGCGCAGGTCATATTTTTTGAATCGGATGAAGTCTGCGAAACGTCCTACAAAGACCGCGGCGGAAAATATCAGGGTCAGCGCGGCGTGACACTGCCACGATTATGAATCTACAAAAGAATTTTCCATTTCTCATTTCCCATTTTCCATTTTCCATTTAGGACGAATGCAAACTGCTCCAGTCAAGAGAACCGGCATTTTAAGTTTCAAAAAATTGGACGACAGGGCGATTTTGCCATCGCGCGGAAGCGCACTGGCGGCTGGGCTTGATCTTTACTTGATTGAAGATTTGACTATCGGTCCAAAGCAACGCTACCTGGCACGCACCGGGTTGGCTGTTGCTATCCCCGAGGGTTATTACGGACGTATTGCCCCGCGATCCGGGCTGGCGTTGCGAACAGGTCTGGACGTCTTGTCTGGAGTCATTGATGCAGATTATCGCGGTGAGATCGGTTGTCTTCTCTACAACACGGGCGACGAAACGATCAACCTGCCCGCGCAAAGCAAGATTTGCCAGTTGATTATCGAGAAGATAATTACACCCGAGGCAGCGTGGGCGGATGAGATTAATGAAACTGATCGGGGCAGCGGCGGGTTTGGTTCAACTGGCTAAATGAATGGGCGGCGAAATTAAGCCGCAGATGAACGCGGATAATCGCGGATATGAACAACAAGAAGACGTTGTCATATTGTCTTACTCAGATCTTATCGTACCCGCGTTAATCCGCGGCAATTCTTCTTAGCGTTTTGGTTCGCGACTTAACATCGCATAGACCGTCGGTGTCACCACCAGCGAAAGTAAAAGCGCAACTGCCAAGCCACCAATAACCGCAATGGCCAGTGGCTGTAAAAGCTCGGCGCCTGATCCCAGCGCCAGCGCCAACGGCAGCATTCCCAAAATCGCAGCCAGCGAAGTCATTAATACGGGACGAAAGCGCCGGCGCCCCGAACGTAACAACGCCTCGCGCAAAGAATCCCCTGCTCCCAGATGATCCTCTACCGCATCAAGCATCAGGATGCCGTTCTTAGCAACGATGCCCACAACCATGATCATGCCCATCAGAGAAACTATGTTGAGCGTGCTGCGGGTAATGAAGAGTCCCGCCAGCACGCCGCCGAGGGCCAACACTGCTCCGGTGACAATCGAGATCGGATGGGCAAATGATCGAAACTCAATCAGCAGTGTGATGAAAACCAGCACGATCGCCAGCAGCAGCGCCTGAAGAAGTTCCCGGAAGCTCGATTGTTGCTCCTGATAAAAGCCTCCGTATTCAATCGTCATTCCTGGCGGCAGCTTCACATCTTTTGGCAGTTGCGTCTTGATTGCGCCGATCGCCGAGCCGAGATCGCTGCCTGAAAGTCGCGCCGTCACCGCCAGAGACTGCCGCAAACCGTCGCGCTGGATCTCGGTCTGCCCCTTGTCATACTCCACGACCGCCACTTGGTCCAGACGAAACTGCGCACCGCTACTCGCCGAGCGAACGATCAACCCGCGCAGCGTGTCGAGGGATTGGCGCGCTGAAGGAGGCAACATGACTCGGACTGTAATCAGCCTTCCCTGTTGCAGGATCGAAGAAGCTGCGTCGCCACTCATTGCCGTGGTCACCGTATTCGCTACATCAGTCGCCGTCACGCCAAAGCGCGCCGCTAGCTGTGGGTCGATCTTAAAAGTGATAGCCGGGCCGCTGACCACTATGCCGTTGAACGAATCAACTATCCCCGAAACCTCTTGGATCGATTTTTCTACGGCAGTTGCCGTCTGTTGTAGCGCCGCCGTGTCTTCGCTAAACAATCTGATTTCCACTGGGGCGGGCGAACTGGTCAGATCGCCAATCAAGTCGGAAAGTATGCCAACGAACTCTACGCGCAAAGCCGGTTCGCTCGATTCAATCTGGGTTCGCAGGTCAGCGGTGACCTCCTCAGTCGAACGTTTATGTCCTGGCTTGAGCTTCGCCAGAAAATCACCCGTGTTCGGTTCGGTGATGAAAAGCCCGAGCTGCAAACCCGTGCGTCGCGAATAGCTTTCGACTTCGGGCGTGTCCTTCAACATCTGCTCGATGTGCTGAAGCATCCGATCGGTCTCGGCGAGCGACGTGCCGGGCGGCGCGGTGTAGTCAAGGATAAACGCGCCCTCGTCGAAGGCCGGCAAAAAGTCTGAGCCGAGGTTGCGGTAAAGGACATATGAACCTAATAAGACCACAACGCATACGGCTATCACTACCCAGTGGTTGCTGAGAGCGTACTCAAGCACCCATTCGTAGCGACGAATAATCGCGCGCAGGAATCGTCCGCCTTCTTCTTCCTCCTCGCGATCGCCGGCGCGCATCTCGCTGACGGGATCCGTGGCAGCAGTCGCCGATTCATCCTCAACCGGATGCTTCTGATCTCGCCGTCGAACTTTGACGAAGCGTTCGGCGAGGATCGGCGTAAAAGAAAGCGCGAGCACCAGCGACATCAGCAGCGCTACCGCCATAGTCAACGCGAGCGAACGAAAGAACACACCGGTGACTCCCGTCAGGAGCGTCAATGGCAGGAAGACGACTACCGGCGTAATAGTCGAGCCGATGAGTGGAATCATGATCTCGGAAATGGCGCGCTCAACGGCTTCGCGCCTCGATTGCCCTCGCGCCATGTGCGTGTAAATGTTTTCAACGACCACAATCGCATTGTCAATCACCAGCCCGATCGCCGCAGCCACGCCCCCCAGTGTCATCAGGTCGAAGCTTAGCCCCGCGAGCCACATCGCCAAAAAAGTGACTAGCACCGTGACGGGAATTACCAGAATCGCGACAAACGTCGTGCCCCAGTTGCGCAGGAAGGCGTAGAGGATCGCCACGGACAACAACAATCCAATTAAGATCGAATCGCGCACGGACTTCATCGACTCGCGCACCAATAGCGATTGATCGTAGAAGGGCGCGATCTTCACGTCCTTTGGCAGTTGCGGCTGCATGGCCGCCAACTCCGCCTTCACTTCGTCGGTGACTGTGACGGTATTGGCGTTGGGCTGACGCCTGATGTTAAGCAAAACTGCCGGGTGACCATCAGCGGTGACAATAGTGTACTGCGGCTCGACGCCGGCGCCGACAGTTGCAACATCCGCGACTGTGATCGGAGCATTATTAATTACTGCCACGACGATGGAGTTAAGTTGATCGGGCGCTGTCGCTTGTCCGCTGACCAGCGTGAGTTCAAGTTGATGGTTCTCTTCGATGAGTCCCGGGCTTGCAACAACGTTGGAGTTGCGCACTGCGTCCGCGACCTGCTGAACCGAGACGCCGTGGGCGTTGAGCCGTTCCGGGTCCATAGTCACGTGATATTCGCGATTCTTCCCGCCCGCAACTGTCACATCCGCTACGCCCGGAAGGCGCGCCAATCGCGGTTTAATGGTGTAATTCCCAAGGTCGCGCAAGGAAGCAGGGTCACGCGTATCAGAAACCAGGCTGTAACCGGTAACTGGAAAGACAGCGAAAGTTAGCCGGTCGACGTTGCGGATCGCGGCAGTAGGCGGCAGGCTCGAGGAGAGCTGGGACATACGCGCCTGCACAAGTTGCAACGATTGCAGCACGTCCACGCTCCAGTCGAAGAAGAGGTTGATTTCCGTGCCGCCACGCGCCGTCGTTGACTTGATGCGCACGATTCCCGGAATGCCGTTCATCGCTTCTTCAAGCGGTCGGGTAACGGAGACGAGCATCTGCGGCGCAGGCACTACGCCGTTATCGACGATGATGACAATGCGCGGAAAATCTGTTTGCGGGAAGATCGCAGTCGGAAGTTGGAATGCGGCGTAGAGACCTGCGACCGATAGGAGCAGGACCAGGACTACGACTGCGCGCGATTGCCGCGAGATGATACGAGCGAGGTTCATAACATTGTTGCGTCACTTTGCTGCTGGAGTCGCCTCTCCTGCAGGCTCTTCTTTAGCGACTTCAACTTTTGTGCCGTCAGGCAGCGCGTAGTTGCCTTCGATGACGACGGTCTCTCCTTCCTGCAAACCGGACACAATCTCAATTTTTTCTGCGGTGCGAATGCCTACCGTAACCTTCGTTTCATGCGCGACCTTTGCTGTGTCCACCACCATCACGGTGCCCTCACTTCCATTGCTTGCGTCGAGGGTAACAGCGGCTGCGGGAACGACTATCGCATCGGTCTTGGTTAAGGTTGCGGCCGTGACCTGAGCGGCGCCATTGGCGCGCAATCGTCCGGCCCCGTTGCCGAGTGTGACCCAGACTTCGACGCTGCGATTGAGCGGATCACTCGAACGGCTGATGAGCGTGACCTTGCCAGTCATCTCTTCGCCCGTCGTATCCGTTGGGATGACCTGTGCCACATCTCCAACTTTGAGTTGGGCGGCCACGGTATCAGCGAAAGGAGCCTTGACGATCACCTCGCTGATGTCGGCGATGTTCACTAATTTTCCGCCCGAGGCGGCAAACTCGCCTTCGTATTGAAATTGATCCGTTACCACGCCCGTAATAGGAGCGCGAATGGTGGCATAACTCAGTTGCGCGTCAAGCGTAGCGACGCGTTGCTGTGCCGCCTGCACGCGAGCGGCAGCGATCGCTCGATCGTTTGGATTAAGCGACTTGGCCCGCAGCGCTACTGTTTGTTCGGTGAGACGCAACTCGTTTTCTGCCGTCGTCAGATCGAATTGCGATGCTTCGAGATCTTTTTTTGAAATGCCGTTTTGTTGAAACAGAACCAAACGCCGTTCGTAAGTTGCTCGCGCGGTTGAGACTTTAGCCAGCGCATCGCGCAACGCCTTTTGGTCTTGTGCGTTTGTTTGCGGAATCGTTCCAGTTGTTACACTGCGTTCGTTGGCGCGCTCCTGGTTAAGGGCCGCGACCGCTTCGTTGCGCTGGGCAACCAGGTCGCGCGACTCCAGCACTGCAATCACTTCGCCGGCGTGCACGACCTTGTTCTTCAAAAGGCCCATTCGCTTTATCTGCGCACTGATCTTCGCGGCCACCGTTGCCTGCTCGCGCGGAAAGATTGTGCCGACCGCCGAAACTGGGGCGGCGATCGTTTCCTTCGCGACTTTGGCAACCTTAACGCTAACAACCACCGCTGCTGTTTGATCCGCCGCTGCTGAGCTTCGCCATTTCCAGATTACGAAAAACAACAGAAGCAAGGCGACGACTGCGACCGAAGCAACGATAATCAGATTGCGCCGGCGTTCACGCGCCAGTCGCTCGCGTCGCACGGCGAGCCACTGTTCTGTTTCTTCCTCGGTTTGCGATACGCCCTCCCGGTCGCTCGCAATATCGTTCTTGTCCTGAGTCATTGTCGTTCCGCCTGTTGCTCTGCAAGTGTCCGATAAACTTCAGTTTGTCGTTGTCTCGGAAGAAGCTGGCTATCAAACCCAACGACAAACTAAAGTTTGTCGGACATTACGTCACTGTCCGGTCGCCTGCCTCAGGCGCGCCAGCGCGGTTTGATAGTCGAAGATTGCCTGATAGAGAGCAAATCTCTGCGATTATCTGCGCTTCGCCCGCGCGATAACGCGCAATAGATGCATTCAGATTCGTTTGCGCCTGGCTAACGCCAGCGCCTGCCAGTCTGACGCGCAGGGACGCGGTGCTCACTTGCGCCTGTGCGGCATAGAACTGCTGCGTAAAACCGCGCAGCGCGATTGTGCGCTCGTTCTCAGCAACTTGCGCGCGCAGGCTTGCCTGCCGTTCCTTGCTTCGGGTCGATCCCCAATCGAATATCGGTATTGTCAGACTGATGGCTGCGGAAGCTCCAACGTGCTCCTTTAAGCGCACAGGCTTCAACGAATCGGTATCGGCGCCGCCAAGAATCGAATAAGAAAGCTGCGGTAACCGATCCGCGCGCGCGATCCGTATGCCTGCTTTGGCGGCATGAATCTGTGCTTCGAACTGCGCAAACTCTGGACGGCGAGAAATGTCGTTGACGCTGAATTGCTGAAACTCTGAACCGACTGGCGCCGCTACTGCCAGATCGGTGGTATTGATGGGGGTAACAAAATCGTAACCGACCAGCACGCGCAAAGACCCAGCGGCCACTTGTTCATTTGCTCGCGCCCGCTCGAGCTCGTCGCGTCGCGCAGTCGTTTGCAGTTGTGCGCGCGTAACATCAACTGAAGCAACCTCGCCTCCGCTAAATAGAAGTGTGGTAATCCGCTCGAACTCCTCTGCCGCTGTCAGATTGAGCTCCGCCGCGTTTCGCTGCGCGGTTGCGAGTGCCAAGCCGTAGTAAGCATCGATCACGGCCAGGGCCAGTGTTCGTCGGGCAACGTCGGTGCCGGCGTGCGCGGCCGCCAGCAGGGCGCGATTTCTTTCCAGTGTGGCGCGCAAGCGCCCGGCAATATCAATGTCACCGGCAACATTCATATACGCCTGGTATTCGCCAAGCGCATTGTTAGCAAGAAAGCTTTGCATTCGCGGTGTACCGGGCGGCAGGCCCAGCGCGGGCGTGGTATAGAGGTAACTCAGTGGGGCAGTCAGGCGCGGGAGAAACGCCGCCTGCGCCTGCTTCACATCTTCAGCGGCGATTTTTTCGTTCAACCCTGCTTGCTGAAAGGCAGAGGCGTGCGCGTTAGCCAGCCGCAGCGCATCGTCAAGTGTTAGTGGGTTTGCAGTTTGACTAGCGGCGTTTACTACTGCTGCCCCTGGCGGAACAATTGCACCGCCAGGATTGAAAGGCGCGACCGGGAGAGTTGGACCAACAAAAGGAGTCGCAATGGGCGAAGCCGTTGGTTGTGGCGCGGGGACTGGCGAGGCAGATGTTGCTGGCGGTGATGCCGCCGGAGTTGCCGTCGCGGAACCGGGCGTTTGTGGTGTAGCGTTGGGCCTTGCCGTCGATGCAGCCGGTGTAGTTTGTGTGACTGTTGTTGTTTGCGTCTGTCCTACAACCGCGTCTGCGCGAAGTTCTGCGGCGAATGCTGCCGCCCCGCAGAAAAAAACAGGCATAAGAATTCCTGAAAGCTGGCGCAACCGGAGACGGTTCAAGCGTATCACCCAGGCGTAATCCGTTCTTAAACTTTGTGAAAAGAGGAGTCGCAGTTTAGCACTCATGGGCCAGATTCTCTAAGTTAAGAGGCTGGACGAGAAAGGACGGGAGCACTTTTGTTGCTGACTTGTGCACCCGTCCTTCCCCTCGTTGGTTTACTCACACGAGAATGAGCATGCGGCAATTACTCTAAGGCTTCTTCTTTTGATCGGCCTTCTTCTCAGCCGCTTCCTGTTTCTTATTCTCGTGCTCGACTCGCACCACCTTTCCAGTTATCGCGCTGACCTGCACCTCGTCGATCGTGCCTTTGGCGTTGCGGATATCAAATGAATAAACGAGCTTGCCATGTTCCTTCTCGAGTTCGGCGCCCTCGACTGTGCCTGGTGCGCGTTTGAGCGCAGTTTCCTGGGCTTGCTCCTTTGTGATCTTCGCCTGGCGCGCAAGTTTTGCTTCGTTGGCATTTTCCTGTCCCCGGGATTTGGCCATGACCAACGAGCCGCCGGTTAAGAGTGCTGAGATAAAGACTGCCAGCACAAAATTCTTCTTCATGTACTTTCTCCTTAATTACTACATGTTTGTGGTTTGAGGGAGCAGGCGGCTCTTGGCGCCAAAACCCGCTACTCCTTATGACGAGCACTGTACAGTTAAGAAGATTACGGGAGGATTAACTTGCCGGAAGACAAGAATTATTTAAGATTCGGCAGGGAAATGACAAACGTGGCGCCTTCGTGGTTCGTGTTATCAAGAACAATTGTCCCGCCATGCAGTTCAGCCACCCACTTCGCAATTGAAAGGCCCAAACCGGCGCCGCTGCCATTCAGAGATTCGTCGCGCGAGCGCGCCTTGTCAACGCGGTAAAAGCGTTCAAAAACGTGGGCCTGCGCAGCGGCAGGAATGCCTGGTCCCGTGTCGCTAATGACGATTTCACAGTGGTCGCGATCCTCTCTTACGTTTACCTGGACGCGGCCGTTTGCCGGCGTGTACTTGATTGCGTTATGTATCAGGTTAAGGACCATTCTCTGAATGAGCGCCTCGTCTCCGCGAAAGGGAATTTCTTTAGCAGGCGGTTGATAGCAAACTTCCAGCCCCTTTTGGGCAGCCAGCGAGCGTATTGAGCGCACACATTCGTTAATGCTTTCATCCAGATAGAAGTGCGCCAAAGCGAGCGGGTATTCCCCAGCATCGGCGCGCGCCAGTGTAAACAGGTCCTCAACCATTCTTGTCAGACGCCGCCCCTCATCGTGAACGATGGCCAGAGACTCACGAAACTCGGCCGGGTCTCGTACCTGTCGTGAGAGAGACACCTCCGACTCTCCGCAAATAACTGCGACCGGCGTGCGCAACTCGTGCGAGGCGTCTGCCATAAAACGCTTCTGCTGGGCAAACGATTGATCGAGGCGCGCCAGTAGCTCGTTGAAAATTCCCGCAAGCCGGCCGAGCTCCTGATTGTTTTCCGGCACTGGGATTCTTTCGTCCAGGTTCGACGCTCCTATGCGAGCAGCTCGTTCGCCCATGGTCACGACCGGCGCGAGACTCTTGCGCGCCAGAAAATATCCGCCCAGGCTGGCAATCACCAATGCGATGGGAATGGCAATGTAGAACGCCTGGCGCGCCTGTTCCAGAGCCTTGTCCTGATCTCTTAATGAGTTTGCAAAAACGAAGATATAACTCTGATGGGCCACCGGCACTGCAACAGCCAGGACGCGGAGAGCGTTCGTGCCTCCTAAAGAAAGGTTTCCATAAGCGCGGCCCGAGCGTGAGGCCGAAGCGAAGAGAACAGCAAGTTGCGGTTGTAATTCCGGTGAAGTAAACCAGGTATTTTCCAAGCGCAAATTTTCGGGCTTGTCTGACGCGGCTACTACCCTGCGTTGCGCGTCATAAATAATTATCTGCCTATCCCGGGAACGGAAACTCCGCGCTGTTTCCCTTGCTGCACTATCGTGGGCCTGATTTTCGTCAGTTGACTCAGTAATGAAATTTGAAACAAACGAGTTGGCTGTCTCTGCCAGAGAGTCGTCAGTGCGTTGGCGAGTTGCGTGCGAGAGATAATAGTAAGTAGTGATGGAAAAAATTAGCAGTACAAACGCGAGGATGCCCGTGTACCACAGCGTGAGCTGGATGCGCATGGAGCCTAATGGTCTTGTGTTCATTGTTCGAACGCTGCTGCGAAGCTGGGTTCAGAGAGCATAGCCATAAAATCATTTGACTGACAGCTGATTCGGCGCCGCCAGCATGTAGCCAGCGCCGCGTCGCGTATGGATCAGCCTGGTGGAGAACCCATTATCTACTTTTCTTCGCAGACGATTGATGTGCACATCGATAAAATTGGTGAGCGGGTCAAAGTTCTCGTCCCAAACGTGTTCCGCAATCTCTGCGCGGCTAACCACGCGGCCGTGCTCGCGGGCGAGGTACTCCAGCAACGCGTATTCTTTGCTGGTGAGCTCCAGCTCGCGTTCAGCCCGAGTAGCGCGCTGAGCGCGTGTGTCCAACAGGAGATCCGCGATTTGAATTGTCGCCGGACGGACGACGTGACCACGACGCATCAACGCACGCAGGCGTGCCAGTAGTTCAGTCACCGCAAAAGGCTTAGTCAAATAGTCGTCTGCGCCAATGTCCAGACCCGTGATTCGGTCCTGCACTGTATCGCGCGCAGTGAGCATGATTACCGGTACCACTGAACCCGTCGCCCGCAACTCGCGACAGACACTAAACCCGTCGCGTCCAGGCATCATCACATCGAGAATTATTGCGTCGTAGTCGTTAATGGACGACTTGTAAAGCGCTTCGTCGCCATTGCCGGCCAAATCGACCGCGAAAGCGTGCTCGCGCAAACCCTTCGCCACAAACCGGGCGATGCGCGGATCATCTTCCACTAACAGAATTCTCATTGTTCTCGATGAAAAGTCAGCACGACCCGCCTTGCAAATGAGTAACGATTGTCAGTGCCACATCTCTGGAACCGCGTGTAGATCCAACTCAGAAATTCCATGCCAGCAGGGCTCCATAGACGTGCGATCTGGGACCGTAAAGAGGACTTACCCTGGGAATTAGTTTCCATGGGACGCGGCTTGTCTTTTTCTCATTCAAGAGATCAAGAGATAGGTCGTGATGCTGATGATAAACGTAGCGCCCAATCCCATATCCCATGGCGCTGCCCACCAGCACGTCGGAAAGAAAATGCTTGCGCCCGGTGTAACGAGAAATTCCTACCGCAGTGGCCAGCGCGTATGCGCCATAGCGAACAGCAGGATGCCGAGGGCCATACTCCTCCCCGATTACGGTCGCGACGGACCACGCGCTAATAGCATGTCCGGACGGAAACGACGAACCGCCGTCAAAAAATTCTCCGCTCGAATTATCGACTGGAGGACGCTGCCGCTGCGAAGCAACCTTTAGCGCCTGGGCCACGATGGCACTATCGAGAAATGCCTCAGCTGCCAACAGTCCTGTCTCCTTCGCTCGCTCGTCATGCTTGAGCCGTCCGGCAATATAAAAGAGGGCTGCAGTTCCCCCAGCTGCGTAAGCCGACCCGAGATAACTTATGTCTTTGCTGATTCGCAGGCGATTGAGATTGTCGCCGTGCGCGACCAGTGTTCCCGACGTGTGCCGGTCGGTGACAACCAGGGCGCCGGTAGACAGCAAGAGCGGCGCGATCCACTTCGCATCGCTCTGGTGAACATGAAACGGCGCGGTCCAAATTCCTTTTTGATCTCGCAGAATGTTGCTAAAGAAATTCTTTTCCGTTGTGGGTCTTGGCGTCGGTTGCGGCTGCGCAGAAGGCGCCACCGGTGTAGTTTGTGCAAAGGCTTGAGCAGATAGAACGATGATGAAGACGAGACAAAAAGGCCAGCAGACCATTGTCCTCGCAGCCTTATGACTGAAGTTCATAACTCAACTCCCGATTGTAAAGGGGGGACCCGGACTGCTTATGAACAGGGAAGACGATTCGATTATCTGCCCCAAGGCAATTGTTTGACAACCGCAGAGCGAACCTGACGACGCGCCGTGAAGCATTTGTTGGAAACGCCACGCGAGGTGTAGGCTGAGGCGTCATTCGAAAAAGTGAAGGAGATTATTTTTATGATGTCATTGCGGAAAGGCACTCAAATTGTTTTGTTGTTAGTTGTCCTGGTGGGACTGTCTTTCGCCGGATCCAACCTCGCCCGCGCTGCGCGTTCTGCGACGGAGTACAAGATTGTCAAGACGGTAAAGCTCGGCGGCGATGGTGGCTGGGATTGTTTGACAGTCGATTCGCAAGCGCGGCGGTTATACATCTCGCGAGGCACTCACGTGATGGTGGTTAATGCGGACACAGGCGAAGTCGTCGGAGACATTCCCGGCACCAACGGCGTGCACGGCATTGCGCTGGTTCCCTCACTTGGCAAAGGATTCACCAGCAACGGCCGCGACAATACGGTAAGCGTTTTCGATCTTAAGACGCTGCATGTTTCAAAACAGATTCCAGTAGGCAAGAACCCGGATATCATCATCTACGATCCTGATTCCAAACTTGTCTTCACCGGCAACGGAGGCAGCCGCGACGTTACCGCAATCGATCCCAAGAGCGAGACGGTGAAGGGCACGATTCCGCTGGAAGGCAAGCCCGAATTTGCTGTGTCTGACGAGGGCCATGTTTACATAAATCTCGAAGACAAGAGCATGATCGCCAGAATTGATTCTCGTAAACTGACGGTTGATGCGCGTTGGCCGCTGGCGCCAGGCGAAGAGCCAAGCGGACTGGCAATCGATCAAAAGCATCATCGTTTATTTGCAGCCTGTGGGAACAAGCTGATGGCCGTGGTGAATACCAATGATGGCCACGTGGTGGCAAACGTACCGACCGACAGCGGCGCCGACGGTGCGGAGTTTGATCCTTCGGCTCAAATTGCATTTAGCCCGAATGGTGCTGATGGCACGCTTACCGTTATTCACGAAGACTCGCCGGATAAGTTTAGCGTCGTGCAAACCCTGCCCACCCAAAGAGGGGCACGAACGATGACGCTCGATCCTAAGACGCACAGCGTGTTTCTTATCACGGCTGAATTTGGGCCGCCGCCGCCGCCTACAGCAGAACGCCCGCATCCGCGGCCATCGATCATTCCAGGATCGTTTACGCTTTTGATTGTCGGAAAGTGATGCGTTGGGGCAAGGGCTAATTCAGCTTGATCTCAACCGGTTGTGGCAGATGATCTACGCGCAACGTTAGTCCCTGCGGGCTGGCGACCGGTTCTTTCTTCGGAGTTTCGAAAAAGAGAAAGCCCTGACGCCGGCGATCTTCAGAGGACAGCGGATTCGCAAGATCGATTGCGTAGGCTGCAAACTCCTTTTCGAATTGCTTGCGCGAGTTTGGATTGTAGGCGTAAACGTCGTTTGCTTTGAGAATGCGTGCGACCGCGGCCTTGGGCGAAATCAATTTCCATTCGTGACCGGCGGCATCGAGCAAGTGAAAACGCGCTTGCTTCACTTCAACCGGCGCGCCGCTTTCAAAGACAAACTCCACTCTCACCGGCAGAATCCCGCCCAATGGTAAGTTAGCCTCGAATAAGTCCTGGCTCTCTTCATCGCTCATTAGCGGCGCAACTCTTACGGTAACGCCGCCCGCGCTTGCGCTGCGCGCGTTTTCGGCAAGCGGTGGCAATTCAATCGCCGGCTTTACTTTGAAGAGCGAGCCGGCGCATGACATGGTGAACAAACTAACGACCGCAATTCCAATGAATCCAATTAGCAATTCGGTGCGCAATTGTTTAGAGGGGCGGTTCACGCGCGCAATCTCTCACGCGAATGCGGCCACTGTCAACGTAGCAGCACAAGTCAAATACTGGGAGCGCGGGCGTCTCGCCCGCAATGAGCGCGAAGCGCGAACATTGCTTGGAAGAGAGCAAAACTCTGTCTGTCGCTGGCGCGTTTGCGGGCGGGATGCGAGCTCTCCCAGGAAGAACGGTGTGCTAGGATGGCGCGAAAAATTATGATTCGACCATTTGGCGGTGTTCATCCGCAGATCCCAGACAGCGCCTACGTTGATCCTGGCGCGCAAATAATTGGCGACGTGCAATTGGGCGAACAGTCATCCGTTTGGTGCAATGCCGTCCTGCGCGGTGACATGTATTACATTCGCGTTGGCAATCGCAGCAACATTCAGGACAACTGCGTGGTCCATACGCGTACCGGTGAGAAACCGACTATCCTCGAAGATGAAGTCACGGTGGGCCACAGCGTCACGCTGCACGGCTGTTACATCGAGCAGGGCTCATTGATTGGCATTGGATCCATTGTGCTGGATGACGCGCGTGTGGGTGCACGATCGCTGATCGCTGCCGGTTCATTAATCACGCCAGGGACACTAATTCCGCCGCAATCGCTGGTGATGGGTTCGCCAGCCCGGGTTAAGCGCGGCCTTACGGAAGAAGAGGTAGCCGGACTAAATCTGTTCTGGCAAAACTATGTAAACTTCACGCAAAAGTATCTTGCCGAGAAATAGAGTTTTCCCAAATTAACTACATTCTTGATTGCAGGAACGTGGGCTTAAAACTGAAAGTCACGTGAAAGGCAAGAAAGTACAGAAAAAAGCGGTAGTCAAAAAAGTATAGCAATCGGGGTGCGGCGTTCGCTTGATAGTACCAGGCCACGCCAGCCAGGGAAGCCAGGTTCAGAAGTACTACCGCTATCGGGAACTGCGGCGTCCGTCGCAGATAAGCCAACATGCGATCATAAAGATTGTGAGGAACGATCTGTCCCACTGCCGGCGCCTTGCCACGATACTTATGGAACGTAATCACGTACCAAAGAAAATAGTGGAAGACGAGAACGAACTGGGCGAAGAACCGTAGAGATTGTTCCGCCAGATTCGAGGTCTTGAATATTGCCTGCAACGCGATTACAAATGCGATCATGCACACCAGATAAACCCAAACCTGAGCACTCCCGCGCTGTCTCAGCAACAACCAGGCTAACAGAATCAGCGAAAGCGCAACGATGCCGGCCCAACGTAGATTCGTTTGCGTGAACGGATACGCAAATAGGGGAACAGAAAGGCCAAAGACGAAGCGAGTAGTTTCGCCTTCATTGTTGAGACGATCGATTGGCAGCCAGATTCCCGTCAGATTGTTGCGCTCAGCCTTGAAAGTTTGGCCGACGCGATGACCGCCAGTGAGCAGCACCGGAATCTCGTCTACTGTTTGCTGCGCCGGCGTCGTTTGCGGCTCGCCGGCATAATAGGGTTGAAAGATCAGATCTGAAGCATTGCTCCACTTTTCATTATTTACTCGAATCTCGCCGTCCGCGCGACTATCGCTGGTGCCAGCCTTGGTGACGAATGCTCGCAAGCCGGCGGTATGCGGCGCTTGCAGGAAAAAATAATACTCGCGCCCGCGGGAGTCAGCCACCGGGTCAAATGAAATGAGCGTCCAGCCGTTTGCAGAAAATTGGGCACCATGCAGTTCCAGGCTGCGAACGTTTCGATAAACATCCTGAGCGGGAGCGAAAATCAGCAGCCCAAGTAACATCAAAATCAAAACAATTGCGCCGGCATCGAGTGCATGAGACATTCGTCCCTGCCGCGCTCCCTTCCATACCGAAACCAGAATGTCGTCGCGAAAGGCGTGGTATAAAAAATAAACGTAAATCAGGGCGGCAATGTCGTAGACATAATGCACGGTCCAGATCGCCAGGGTCAGCAGCACCAGCATCGCAAAAGCAATTCGAGTGCGGGCATTGCCGCGCACAATAGCGCCGAAGTAGAAGACAAAGCCGAGAATCACATGCGGCCAGCCAAGACCCAGCATTAGCATTTTGTAGCCCAGGCTGGACCACAGCGAATACATCAGGATGATCGCCGCTAGCGTCAGTCCAAGCGTAAGGACTACGGGACGCAAGCCCGTGACAACGCCAGTTAGGCGTGGCTCTCTGGTTAGAACGGCTGCTTCGGAAACGGAATCCATCGGTATGAGTTGAACCGGTATACTACTTTCTGAGCGCGCGCGACAAGGACCTTGAGGTTAGCCGACTCGCTCAGTGCTTGCAATCTCAAAACCACGACAACGGCGCGTCGTACCGGAACTCTTTCTCGTGGGTTGACGAATACAGAACCGGGAGCGGACCGGGGTCCCCCGCGCGGGCAGCCCGCGTGGGGTGGTGGATGCGACCGGGTCTGCGAAGTGTGGAATTCAACGTCATTGTAAGCTAGCGTTCTCCGCGATCCATGAAATGGAGATGTTGTTTATCGCAAGTCCGACCCGGTCGCTACCGCTCCCGGTTCTGTATTCGTCGACCCACTGCAAATAGACACAGTGGGCGAATTGATAATCCTATTGAGGATTCTGATTTCGCCAATCTCTTATCGCGCTCACTACTTTTTTGTGCAAAGCTGCACAGCTCTCAACGCTTTCTGAGCGCTAAAATCCAAGGTATGATGAAATGCTTGCTTAATACTTCATTTAGTCGTCGTTAAGACCTAATGCCCTCAGCTAAAACTCAACCAGCGCGCGGCATGCGCGATTTTCTTCCCGCCGATGTGCGGCGTCGCCAATACGTAATTGACGTCATTCGTGAAGTGTACGAGCGTTACGGTTTTGAGCCGCTGGAAACACCAGCCGTCGAAAATATTGAAACGCTAATGGGCAAGTACGGCGAGGAGGGCAATCAACTTATCTTCAAGATCCTCAAGCGCGGCAAGCATGAGAAGACAGGGGAAGCTGATCTCGCGCTGCGTTACGATCTGACGGTGCCACTCGCGCGCGTGGTAGCGCAATATCAAAACGAGCTGCCGAAGTTTTTTAAGCGCTATCAGATTCAACCCGTGTGGCGGGCCGATCGCCCGGCGCGCGGGCGCTTTCGCGAGTTCTATCAGTGCGATGTTGATGTGCTGGGTTCGCGCTCAATGGTGGTGGAGGCGGAAATTTGCGCAGCAGCAAGCGACGTGCTTACCACGCTCGGCTTCAACGACTTCACCGTCCGTTTGAATCACCGGCTAGTGCTGACTGGTCTACTGGCGCAAGCCGGCGTTGCGCGGGACAAGCAAGCCGACGCTTTGATTGCACTCGATAAGATGGACAAAGCCGGCGCCGAAGCTGTTGCGCGTGAATTGAATCAACGCGGTATCGTTGATGAGTCTGCCGTGAATCTGATGCGCTTCTTCGAAGGCATCGCCGGAGCGCAACGCGCTGCTGAGTTGGTTGATTTGGAGGGCGCTGAAACACGCACGGCATTCAATGCCGACGTTTTGGGCCGCCTGGTGGAGTTCATTGGCACTCACGAAACGGGCGCGCAGGGAATTGATGATCTGCGGCAGATATTGCAGTACTGCCGGGCCAGCGGAGTTGCTGCTCGCATCAAATTGGATCCAACGCTGGCGCGCGGCCTGGCTTATTACACAGGCGCTATTATGGAGATCAACGTCAAGGACCTGCCGGGTAGCTTGGGCGGCGGCGGCCGATACGACAATCTGGTTGGAATGTTTGCGGGACAAGAGGTACCCGCGTGCGGGTTTTCGCTGGGTCTGGAACGAATTATTGTCGTGATGACGGAACGCGAGATGTTTCCGGTTAAGCTGGTTTCGACTTCAGCCGACATCATGGTGAGCGTTTGGAATAGCGAGTCAGTCGTTGATTCCATAGCGCTTGCAAACGAGTTGCGTCGCTCGGGTCTGCGTGTCGACCTTTACCCTGAGGCTGACAAAGTAGGCAAGCAATTCAAGTATGCTTCGGAGCATGGCATTCCTTTCGTGACGGTGGTTGGCGAAGACGAACGCGGGCGCGGGGAAGTGGCAATCAAAGACATGCGAACAGGAGAGCAGCGTAGTGTGAAGCGCGAAGCCGTCGCAGAGGCGATACGCGCCGCGCTGGATTCCGTAACCTAGGTGCAGATATATGACTGAATCACTGGGCCAACATTATCTGGAAGATTCAATTGCCAGCCTGCGGGCTTACAAGAAAATGGCGGAGAAGGCGCTGGACCAGCTTGCAGACGACGAGTATTTCCGCACGCTCGACGAAGCGGGAAACAGTGTGGCCGTGATCATGAAGCACATGGCCGGCAACATGTTCTCGCGCTGGACAGACTTCCTGACGACGGACGGCGAGAAACCGAATCGCAATCGAGACATGGAATTCGTAATGGCTCCAAACACCACCGCCAAAGACGTTCGCGATTACTGGGAGCGAGGCTGGCAGTGTGTGTTCGCCGCGCTCGAGCCGCTCGGTCCAGACGACTTGATGACGAAAGTGATGATTCGCGGCGAAGATCATACGGTGGCGCAGGCCATCAACCGGCAACTGATGCACTATGCTGATCACATTGGGCAGATAATTTTTCTGGCGAAACATTTTCATGCGCGCGACTGGAAAACACTGAGCATTCCACGCAATCGTTCAACGCAGTTCAATACCTATCTTCAAAACCAAACGGCCGCAAAGGGAACTTAAGGAGCGGTTGAATGAAGTTTGGATTTTGCACAAAGAGTCCGATCCCTATCGACGCGGAGCGTTTTCATTAACACGTGGCTTCAGCCCGGTGACCACCGCGGCTGATCATACCGGTCGAACCGTTTCAACGGTTTCCGGCGTCCCGGTAAACCGTTAAAACGGCTAAGGCAAGTGGAACGTTTTTTAATCACCGGGCTGAAGCCACGGTGCTAATGGGAACGCTTCGCGTGATGAGTTTTACGCGAATGCTGTGAAGGGTGCTACCCGCGCCAGGCATGGGGCGACTTCTTGTGCAACGCATGAAGTTTTGAAGTTCATCGAGGAGCAACAGAGTGACTAGCGCTGGTGCATCAATGAATTCCATGGAATTCCACGTCGTCGAACTAAGCCACGTCAATGTCACAGTGCCGGCGAGCGCGGAGGCTGCCGCCAAAACTTTCTATGAAACGGTGCTGGGACTGAAGGAAATTCCAAAACCGGTTGGGACCAGGCAAAACGTAGGGGCGTGGTATGAACTTAACGGCGTGCAGCTTCATTTATCAGTCGAAGAAGAAGCGACGAACGCAGCGAGCGACCGGCATGTTTGTTATGTTGTCGCAGACATCGCGGTGGCCGAGCGCCATATTCGCGATTCCGGCACGGAGATAATCTCCGACCCGCGTCCTATTGCCGGCGTGAAACGATTTTACGTTCGCGATCCCGGCGGTAATTTGATTGAAATAGTCTAGAGGTAAGAATCGGCTTTGCCGTCTGATGTGCGGTGGTGGCTACGCCCCACCGTTTCGCTCAAATAAAAATTCGGGGCTGCGCCCCAATTAGGGCATAGCCCCTTTTCATTAGTGGATCGCCGGAAGGTCGAAGACCTTTCGCACATCAGTTGATCGGCTCGTCGGAACACACGCTGGCCCTCAATGCGTCACACGGTTAATATCTATCGACAATGCTTGACCATCTTGGAAATTTGCAGCGCACACACTCGTGCGGCTCCTTACGCGCAGCTGACGTCGGCGCCAATGTTACGCTGATGGGCTGGGTTGCGCGGCGGCGAGATTTTGGCGAGCTGACCTTTATCGATCTGCGCGACCGCGACGGCATTACGCAAGTCGTTTTCAATTCCGAAGACGCGGCTGAAGCTCATGCAAAAGCGAAAGAGTCGCGTAGCGAATTCGTAATTGCCGTTAGCGGTAAGGTAGTGCTGCGCGATCAAGCCTCGCGGAATCCAAAACTGCCAACTGGTGAAGTAGAAGTGCAGGCGCGCGAAGTCTGGATTCTCAACGACGCGCGCACGCTGCCATTTCAACTCGACTCATCCGTGTAGACGCGTTGGCGAGTGAAGATTTGCGCTTGAAGTATCGTTATCTTGATCTGCGCCGGCCCCCGCTCCAGGCGAATTTGCGTCTGCGGCATCGCGTGCTGCGGGAGATACGCAGCTACATGGACGAGCTGGGTTTCACGGAAATTGAGACGCCGATTCTGATCAAGTCCACACCTGAAGGCGCGCGCGATTACATAGTTCCTTCGCGCGTGCAGCCGGGAAAGTTTTTCGCCTTGCCGCAATCGCCGCAGTTATTCAAACAGCTTTGCATGATTGCCGGGTTGGATAAGTATTTTCAGATAGCTCGCTGTTTTCGTGATGAGGATCTGCGCGCCGATCGCCAGCCTGAGTTTACACAGCTCGACCTCGAAATGAGTTTTGCCACGCTCGATCAAATTTATTCCGTGACGGAAGGTCTGTTCGCGCGTGTCTTCAGGCTGATTGGCGTTGACCTGCCGCTGCCCTTTCCGCGTTTCAGTTATGCCGAGGTGATGCGGCGTTGGGGTTCGGATAAACCGGACCTGCGAATCAACGGTATGGAGTTGCAGGACCTTTCGCCGGCACTCGCGGAAACAACTTTTGCTCCTTACGCGTCGGCGCTCGCCGCCGGCGGAGAAGTGAAGGGAATCGTCATCACCGGCGGCGCCGGACTTTCGCGAAAGACGCTCGACGAATTGCAGGAATTCGCTAAGCGCTACGGCGCAACTGCGCTCGCCTGGATAAAGCTTGGCGATGAGGTTACGTCATCGCTCATGAAAGCCCTGGGTGACGAAGGCGTAAATGGTTTGGCGTCGGCTGCCGCCGGGAAGAAAGGTGATGCTGTCCTGATCGTTGCCGGGAGACCGAAAACAGTGGCGGCCAGTTTGGGAGCTTTGCGAAACGAAGTTGCCCGGCGCGAGAAATTAATTCCGGCAAATGCATATGCGCCGTTGTGGGTAACTGAGTTTCCCATGTTTGAGTATCACGAAGATGATGGCCGCTATTACGCTATGCATCATCCTTTCACGTCGCCGCTCGACGAAGATTTAGCTTTGCTCCAACGTGCAGTTGAAGGTGGCGAAACGGACTTGCTGGGGAAACTGCGAACCAAGGCCTACGATCCGGTTATCAATGGCGTTGAGTTGGCCAGCGGTTCCATTCGTATCCACCGGCGCGACGTGCAGCGTCTTGTTTTTAAAGCGCTTGGCTTGACAGCAGAAGAAGCGCGTTCACGCTTCGGATTCTTTCTTGATGCCCTTGAGTACGGCACGCCACCGCATGGTGGTATCGCGCCCGGTATCGAGCGGCTGCTGATGGTGCTGGTGCCAACGGAAAATATTCGCGACGTGATGGCCTTTCCGAAAACAGCTTCAGCAACCGATCTGATGATCGACGCGCCCGGCGAAGTCGATGCGAAACAACTGGAGGAGTTGCATTTGAAGATCGTCGAGAAGCAGTAAGCCGCGAACGATAATCCACAGATTTCGCAGATTACACAGAATCATAAAACGAAAGAGAATCGTTGTTGGTGTTTCCTTATCTCGTGTAGGGCCCTCTTGTTTTACTGAATCTGTGAAATCTGCGAAATCAATGGCAACCACCGCCAGCAGATTTTTGCATATGCGCGCGCCGCCGCGCCTGCCGAGTGTTGTGGCCTAATAGGTGGCGATGGCGAATGCGCCAGCAGCCTTTATCCAATGCGCAATGTGGCTGCCAATGCAATCATTGCCTACGAAGCGGCGCCAGAAGATCTGTTTGCCGCACAGCGCCAAATGCGCGAACGTGGCGAGCAGCTTCTCGCCATCTATCATTCTCATCCGCGCGCGACCGAGCCCCAGCCTTCCGAAACCGATGTGCGGTTGGCCTTCTACCCGCAGGCGATCTATTTCATTATCGGTCTGGCCGGCGAACAGCCAGTGATGCGCGCCTTCAAGATTTCCGAATCTGAAGGCCGCTGGGTAGAGGTTGAGTATGCCATCGCGGACGAGTAAGATTGAACCCTCTCAGCCATAACATCGTAGAGACTGCTAATGGAGACAAAAAGGAGTAAATACGATACCAACCCGCTCGATCCCGAATTCGTAAAGAACGCTGAAAAAGCGTGGGGCGAAGGCGGCGGCGATGGACCAGCAACACAGCCGGTTCACGGAACAACGCGCGAAGTTGGTTCCCCACCTGAAGACGCACGCGCCAACATTTACTCCGAAGCTCCCACGCGGCGTTACGACAAGGCATCATTGGAAGCGTCTTATCCTTCAGTTTTCGTTCCGCCTACCTATTCGCCACCAGCGCCTTACCAGTCCCCCCATCCCGTCGCTCCACAGATGACGCAAAGACCTGGTTCGCGATCTGTTGCCGGTATCGGGTTGTCGGAAAAGTGGGCCACAGCGCTGCCGTATGCGCCGTATATCGGAGTTGTAGCATCGCTTGTGGAACTGTTTCTGGTTCCCCGAAGTGAACCCAAAGTACGCTTTCACGCAGCTCAAGGATTGGCGCTGCACGTGGCGATTTTGGTATTGCAAACTGTTTTTGCAGTTGTAGGCGCGATCACGAGCACCAGTGTCGGGGGCTCTCTTTTCAAGCTGGCCGCGTTCATATTTCTGATTGTGTCGATGATTCGCGTCGCCAAAGGCAAGCCGCACCACATCAGTGCCCTGACGGACCCGGCCCAGTGGTTCAACGATCACATCGAGTTGCGCAAATCCTGAGCCTGGCGGGATGCATGTGGCACTGGCATTGCAGAGAAACTCGGCGGAGGGCTTGCCAATAACACCTTGTTGAATCGTCGAACTGAAATCGTTCTCAAAGACGCCAACGATGTTGCGTTTTGGTTCAGCTTTGGCTCCCGCGCCACAACATTTTGGCAACAGAGAACGGGCAAACGCAGGCTTTCGCTAAGTCATCAAACAGACGCCAGGCGCAAGGCTCTCTTCCCTAAATGGCATGACTGCGGTGAGCGCACTTATTCCGGGGAGGTTGGGCCAGTAGATTTTAGAGCGGCACAATCTCAGGGTTGGCCGCTCTTTTCTTTGGCGCCCGATTTGAGTTCGAGCTTCGGCTGCGTCGATATGGAGGAAACCATGATTAGAAAAAACTATAACAACCTGCAACGGATGATGGCCATGCTGGCGGCTTTTGCGATTTTTGCGATGCCGGTTGCAGTTTTCACCCAAACTAAAATCAGCTATCACAGTAACAAGTACAAACCGACGGATGACGTGAAAGTTGGTCGTCAGGCAGCCGCGGAGGCCGAGCAACAGTTGCCAATTCTGAACGACGCGCAAACCACAAATTATGTCTCGCGCATCGGCATGCGGCTGGTGTCGGCGATTCCACCAGAATTTCAGCATCCTGAGTTTCAATACTATTTCAAGGTTGTGAACGCTAGCGACATCAACGCGTTTGCCTTGCCGGGTGGTCCAATGTATGTAAACCGCGGCATGATCCAGGCCGCGCGCAACGAAGGCGAGATGGCCGGCGTCATGGCCCACGAGCTGAGCCACGTCGCTTTGCGTCACGGCACTGCGCAGGCATCCAAAGCGCAAAAGTATGGTTTGCTGGCCGGCATTCTCGGCATTGGTGGCCAGATCATTGGTGGACCAGCAGGAGCGGCAGCGCAGGTTGCCGGGCAGGGCGTGGGCGTTTACTTTCTAAAGTTCAGTCGCGAATATGAAACTGAAGCCGACATACTCGGTTCGCAGATCATGGCGCGAGCCGGTTATGACCCACACGATTTGGCAAACATGTTTCAGACCATCGAGCGCCAGGGCGGTGGCGGCGGCGGTTTCATGAGCGATCACCCCAGCCCCGCGAATCGTTATGCGCGTATCAATCAGGAAGCACAATATCTGCGCGTGGTTAATCCGGTGCATGATACGCGCGAGTTTGAGCAGATTCAGGCGCGGCTGCGAGGTATGGGCCGTGCGCCGTCAATGGCCGAGATTGCCAAGAGCGGTCAACGCTATCCGACCGGGGAAACTACAGGTAACTATCCCAACAATCCGCCGCGTGGCACAGTTGGTTATCCTTCAACGCGCTATCAGAACTATTCTGAATTTGGCGGTTCGTTGCGTGTCAGCGTGCCCAGCAATTGGCGCGAGATTGGCGGCAGCAACGATGTCTGGTTTTCTCCCGAAGGCGCTTATGGCCAATACCAGAATCAGGTTGTCTACACGCACGGCGTAAACTTTGGCGTGTTCCAGCCACAGAGCAACAACCTGCAACAGGCAACTAACGAGTTTCTCAACAGCCTTGGTCAGGGGAATGGCAACCTGCGCCAGCAAGGCGGCTATCAACGTACGACCGTTTCAGGGAGGAACGCGCTTTCAATGACACTCAACAACGTCAATGAAGCAACCGGCCAGTCAGAAGTCGTGACCGTGGTTACGACGCAACTGCGTAACGGCCAACTCTTTTACATGATTGCGGTCGCGCCAAATAACGATTTCAGTTCGTTCCAAAGCGCTTTCCGCAACGTCCTTCGTTCAGTGCAGTTGAATGACTAAGTTCGTTCACGTCGCTGCACGGTTCAAAAAACAAGGGTCCGCTTTCGAGCGGGCCCTTTTCGTTCGCAAACAGTAAACAGTAAACAGTAGACAGTAGACAGCCAGAGGTCACCGGCTATGTGTCGTCGGATACATCACTCTCGTCTGCTATCCGACTGTTCACTGTTTGCTGTTTACTGTTTACTCCCTTTCGCTTCCTGCCAAAGCGCTTCCATCTCGTCCAGCGTGACCGATTCAAACGCTTGCCCGCGGGCGCGCAACGTTTCCTCGATAAAGCGAAAGCGACGGCGAAACTTGCGATTGGTGAGCTTCAGCGCCGCCTCGGGCTCAACGTGCAGGTGACGGGCAATGTTTGTGGCCGCAAAAAGCAGATCGCCAATCTCCTCGCGCACGCGGGTGTGATCGGC
>WNFS01000093.1_pt1 | contig 58126 bp, 48 predicted proteins | sample 5400141 | NCBI WGS metagenome assembly WNFS01 (sample SAMN13153358, study PRJNA577476) | soil metagenome | isolation source: 60 cm saprolite under Madrone tree | place: USA:California | collected 2016-06-14 | reverse complement strand
CCCTCATCGACCCGCGCACCGTGCTCGAGCATTTCCACCTGCTCGGGGTGATGCTGGCCCTCGTGATCGTGGGGAAATTCCTGATCTGGGCGGTGGTGGTGCGGATCTTCGGGTACCCATCGAAGACGGCGCTGCTCGTGGCGGTGGGCCTGACGCAGATCGGCGAGTTCTCCTTCATCCTCGTCCAGGTGGCACGCTCGGCGGGACATATCGGAAACGACGTGTACAGCGCGACCCTGGCCGCCGCCCTCCTCAGCATTCTCGTGAATGCCGCCCTCGTGCGCTACGCGCCGGCCTGGATCGGTTCCGCCCCCACTCCGGCGGCCGCCTGACGGGGCGGAACGACTACTCGCTCGCCCGCTCCGGACCCGACAGGGTGGCGCCGCCGTCCACCACGAGCGTCTGTCCCGTGATGTAGCGCGCGTGATCCGACATGAGAAAGCGCACGGCCTGCCCGATGTCCCAGCCCGTCCCCTCGATCTGCAGAGTGGACGCGCGGCGACGCCGGTCGCGTGCCTCCGGACTCATGCCGCGCTGGTACACCATCGGCGTGTACATGGGTCCCGGGGCCACGCAGTTCACGCGCACCCCATCGCGCCCGTGATCCACGGCCATGGCGCGGGTGAGCGCGATGACCGCGCCCTTGGACGCCGAGTACACGGTGAGCCCGCGCGGGCGGAGGGCGGAGATCGACGAGACGTTCACGATGGCGCCCCCGCCCCCGCGAATCATGGCGGGGATCGCGTGCTTGGCGGCCAGAAACATGGTCTCGACATTGACCTGCATGACGCGCCGCCAGTTCTCCTGAGTCTCGTCCACCACAGAGCCGCGGCTGCCGATGCCCACATTGTTGTCGAGGAAATCGAGGCGGCCGAAGCGATCGAGGGCCGTCCGGACCATGGCCGCGCAGTCTTCGGCGCGGGTGAGATCCGCTTCGAACGCCACCGCCTCGCCCCCGTCGTCCTTGATCATCGCGACCGTCTTGTCGGCGAGATCGAGCACCTTGTCCACCACGATGACCTTGGTCCCCGCCCGGGCGAGGAGGATGGCGGCGGCCCGGCCATTGCCGATACCGGTGCCCGCGGCGCCACCCCCGGTGACGATAGCCACTTTTCCGGCGAGTCCCCAGTCGTCGGGTACCTGGCTGGTCGCCATGGCGGCTCAGGCGGGCCAGGCGGGCGCGTGGGTACCCAGCGGCACCGACGGGCGCGACCAGAAGGCGGGCGTTTCGGAGAAGCGGGCCGCGGGCACGACGTGGCGGAGTGGGCCGAACGGCGAGTCCATGTCGGCGATCAGGTCCTGCACGTCTTCCAGCGCGAGATCGCGGGTGTGCCGACCATCCACGCGTCCGAGACCGTCGACCCAGCGACCCGTCTGAGCCAGCGACACGCGGACCAGATAGCTGCCACCTTCGCGCGCGCGGCGGGCCAGCGCCACCTGCGCGCCCAGCGCAGCCAGATAGCCCGTGGCGTGGTCCACCACCTGCGCGGGAAGGTGCTGCGGCCCCTCGGCTCCCACGGCCATACCCTGCTCCTGGGCCATGCCGCTCACAGACTGGATGATGGTCTCGAAGCCGCGGCGCTCGCGCCACGGCCCGGCATGACTGAAGGCGGAGAGCGTCACATACACGATGCCCGGCCGGAGCCGCGCCACGTCCTCCGGCCCGAGACCGAGACGGGCGAGCGCACCAGGCCGGTAGGACTGGCAGAAGACATCGGCGTCGCGGAGGAGCGTGCGAGCCCGCTCGGCATCGCCGGCCTCGCGCAGGTCGAGCGACGTGGAGAGCTTGCCGAAGCCTGTGTCGACCACGAGCCCGAGCAGATTCGGCAGATGTCGCGAGCTGACCACCAGCACGTCCGCACCATAGGCGGCGAGGGTGCGGCCGCACACCGGCCCCGCGATGACGCGGGTGAGATCGAGCACGCGGATGCCGGACAGCGCCCGCGATCCCGCGCCCGGCGGCTCCGGGGGCGCCTCGCCGATCTTCACGATCTCGAGGAGGGGGAGGGTGGCCACCTCGGCCCCTTGAGGGTGCGCCTGCCACTCGGCGCGCGAGCGCACCATACCCGTGGGCAGCCCCGCCGCCGCGAAAGCGTCCTCGAGGTCCCCCGCCTTCCACGTCCCCACTGCCGCCGCCACCGCCTCGCGCGTCCCCCCGCAGCCCAGGAGCGCGAGTGCCCCGTCATGGTGATGCGGCAGGTTGGAGTGGATTTGTATCCAGCGGCCGTCACCTGCCTTGTAGAAGCCGAAGACGGGATCGCGACGATGGAGATCCTTCTGGTCCCGCGCCCGGAGGTAGCGCTCGCTGCGGAAGGCGGCCACGGCTGAGCGGAGATCCACCGAGACGGACTGACCTCGGCCCGTGCGCAGGCGCCAGAGCTCGCTCGCGGCCAGCGCGCCGGCCGCGATCACCGCGGAGGCCGCCGTGCCGATCTTGAAGTCCGTGGGCAGGATGGGATCCGCGCCGGTGAGGGTCACGCGATCGAGGGCGGCGGGCTCGCCCCCCGCGATCTTCCACAGGTCTTCGAGAGCACGGAAGGCGTCGGAGGTCATGGCCAGGCGGTAGTGTACCCGAGAAAAGCCGGCGCTATCCTGCCGGCTCGCCCGCGTTCACGGCGAGGACCTGTCCCGATATGTTGCGCGACATGTCGCTGCAGAAGAACACCGTGGCATCCACGATGTCGTCCGCGGTGACCATGCGCTTGAGCGGCGACCGCTCGACCATGGCCTTGCGCATCTCGGCCACGGAGACGCCGCGCACCTGCGCCTGGCCGGCGATGACCCGGTCGATGCGGTCGCCCTCCACCGCGCCGGGGGCCACGCAATTCACCCGGATATTGTGCTCCGCCAGCTCGAGGGCCATGCCGAAGGTCATGCCCACCTGCCCCGCTTTGGCCGAGCAGTAGCCGATGCGATAGGGCAGGCCCCGGCGGCCCGCGCCCGAGGAGATGTTCACGATGGTGCCGCCCCCGCCCTTGATCATCTCGGGCACGACGAAGCGCATGCAGAGATAGGAGCTGGTGAGGCAGGAATCGATGGTGTAGCGCCAGTCCTCCATCGAATAGTCCTGCACCGGCTTGGTCACGCCCCCGTCGCCCGCATTGTTTACCAGCGTGTCGATCTTGCCGAACTCCTCGACCCCCGCGGCCACGAGACGGCGGACCTCGTCCTCCTGGGCGGCATCGCAGACCATGGCGAGAGCGCGGCCCCCTGCGGCCTTCACCTGTTCCGCCGTGTCCTTCACGAGATCAGCCGAGCGCGCGGCGCAGATCACCGCCGCGCCCTCCCGGCCGAAGCGCAGGCTCAGGGCGCGGCCGATGCCCTTGGACGCCCCGGTGATGATGGCCACCTTTCCATCCAGCAGGCCCATGTCAGTCTCCGTTGACGACGTGTGAAACGGGTCGCGGCGCTCCGGTCATTCCTTGGCCGCCCACGCGTCCCACATGCGAGCGCCGAATCCGAGCGAGGTTTCCACGTCCTCTTCGAGCAGGTAACCGGCGGCCGCCAGAGCTTCTGCCGCCTTCCTCACGCGAGCCAGATAGTCCTCGCGGGAGGCGTAGCGCTCGGCGATGGACGGTCGTGGATCGCCCGCCGCCACGCGCTCGGCCTGCGTGCGCGCGAAGGGCAGCGTGCTGCCCGCGAAGTAGAGAATCTGGTCTGCGCCGCCGCTCTCGGGATGGCGGAGATTCCAGCCCGTATGGGTGGCGAGGGGTACGGTCTGCTCGGGCACGGCGATGCCGGCCCGCTCGTTGCCGTCCTCGTCCACGGCGCTGACGCGGTTGCCATAGGCGGGACCGGGCTTGGGGGGCAGCGTCGAGAAGTCCTTGCGCTGCGCCCTCACCTGGTGCCGGGGATAGGAGGCCCCGGGGATCTTGTCGAACGTCTCGGCGAGAGCGGAGGGATCCACGGCGGTGCCGTCGGCCACCCGCGGGTGACAGCTCGGGGGCGGGGGCACGCCTTCCGTGACCCATCGATCGAGGTTCACGAGGGCCGCCCGGAGCAGCCGGCCATAGTTGACCACCCCGCGCAGGTTGCGGGCGCGCTCCGTCCAGCCCCGCGGATCGGCGGCGACGGTGGCCGCGTCGGCGGGGGGCCAGATGCCGAGGCCGTGCTCGGTGCCGCTCCAGTGATAGACGCGCACGTCGGGGCCGTGCTCGACGTCGCGCGTGCCCGAGGGGTCCGTGTGGATGAGCGAGGCGTCGCCGCGATGGTATTCGAATCCGGTGTTCGTGTAGAAAACCTTGAGGCCGCCCCGCGGCTCCACCTGGAAGGGCAGGAATACGTCCATCATCTCGGGCCGGTCCTTCGAGTTCTGCCCGAAGCGGTCGTTGAACTCGCCGAGCATGGCGCCCGCCACATTGGCGATGATGCCGTCGAGCGCGCGCCGGCCCGCTTCGTCCACGTTCACATCGTGGTGGACCATGGTGCGCAGGAGGCGTCCCGTCTGTGAGCGCCCATAAGCATAGGCGTGGCGGATGACACCGGCCGCGGGATTCCCCTCCGCCTCGCCACCGTGCTTGAGCCAGGCGACGCAGTCGCGCAGGGCGGCCATGCCGAGGCCGAGCACACGGGCGCCGACGCCCGTGTAGGCGAGCTGATAGAGCCGCCCCTTCTCGAAGCCGCCCGCCATGTAGATATGGCAGGCATCGGGCACCACGCGCCCGGCCTCCACGCGCGCGAAGCGCCAGCGATCGCGCGGGATCACCTCGACCGGTCCGTCGAAGAGGTCACGGACCCCGAGCACGGCGTCCCGCTCGTCCAGATACGCGGCTGGGTACGGCTGGTGGGCACGGTCGGAGAGCAGGAAATGCGGCACGTCGACAGGGGCCTGGAGCTGAACGTAGACGCGCCCGGTGAGCCGGCGGCCGCCAGCGTCGAGCGCCTCCGGGGCCTCCAGACCAACCAGCCCTCGTATCTCGGGCGGGAGGTCGCACTGCCAGCCGCACGAGGCGACCACCCAGCCACGGCGCATCAGCCAGCCATCGCCCGCGTCCACGGGCGGATGCGTATCGCTGTTCGGCCCCAGGACCGGCCGGGTGGCGTGGTTGAAATCCGGAACGGTGACCTTGTTGCCGCGATTCACGACGTCGAGGATGAGCCGGCCGCTCATCTTCGACCGGTCGACGGGGACGAGGATCGAAACGTCCGAGGCGAAGGCGACGCGCCCGGCCGAGGCCCTTGGCGCCAGCGCGACGTCGGTGATGGCCTTGTTCGCCGCGTGCTCCGGGTCGATCGCGAAGTGGAGCTTGCCGACCAGCTCCTCGTACGGGCCGACGTCGCCGAAACCACGTCCGCCCGCGAGCGGACGCCGCAGCATCACCTCGAAGCGCGTGACTGTCACGAGCCCCGCACCGCTTCGATCCCGCCTATCGGCTCCATGGGGCACGATAGTGGGCCCGGGGCCCTGATCCGTCAAGGCGGTCGACCGGTCAGGCAGCTTCGCGGATCGTGACCTTCTCCATGAGGGCGCTGAGCGCGGGATCCGAGTACACGCCGAAGGCGTCGATGACGGTGGCCTTGAGCCCGCGCCGGCCCTCGATGCCGTAGACGATGGCCATGTCATCGGGATCCGATACGCCCTCGAAGCGGTAGACTTCGCGGATCACCAGATCTTCCGTCCTGACCGTCTCACCCGTCCCGATGGCGCGCAGTCCGCCGTCGATCACGCGCAGACCCTCGGTAAAGCCCCGGCGCCCGAGCCCGTCCACCGCGCCCGCCACGCTCATGTACTCGGTCAGCGGAGGGGCCGCCATGGTGTCCTGGGAGGTCATCAGATCGGGCACACGAGCTGGCCGAGCCGCGCGGTCAGCTTTGCATTCTCACGGTAGTCGACGGGTACGTCGACGATCGATGGGCCTCCGTGGGCCATGGCCTCGGCGAGAATCGGGCCGAGCTGGCGGGCCGACTCCACCCGGTAGCCCTTGGCGCCAAAGGCCCGGGCCAGCTCGACGAAGTCAGGATTGCCGAAGGTCACCCCCGATTCGCGCCCGAGGTGCGTCTGCTGCTTCCACTGGATCAGGTTGTAGCCGCCGTCGCGGAAGATCACGTTCACGATGGCGAGACCGAGGCGCCGTGCCGTCTCGAGCTCCTGGCAGTTCATGAGGAAGCCGCCGTCCCCGCTCACCGCCACCACGTTCTTCTCCGGGTGGACGAGCTTGGCGGATATGGCCGCAGGGAGGGCGAAGCCCATGGAGGCGAAGCCGTTCGAGATCAGCACGGTGTTCGGCTCATAGGCGGGGAAGGCCCGGGCGATCCAGATCTTGTGGGTGCCCACGTCGGAGACGAGGATGTCGTCGCGCGCCATCTGCGCGCGAAGCTCGCGGAGGATACGCTGGGGCTTGAGGGGGAACGCGTCGTCGCGCGAGCCCTCGTCGAGCTCGTCGAGGATGAAACGCCGAAGCGTGAGGTAAGGGGCAGGATCCTTCTGCCCCTTGACGAGGCCGTTCAAGAGCTCGAGTGCCTCACGGACGTCGGCCACCACCTCGACGGCGGGCTGATAGAAGCTGTCCACCTCCGCCGGGGTGAAGTCGATGTGGATGATCGGCTTCTTGCGGTCGGGGTTCCAATGTTTGGGCGCGTACTCGACTGGATCGTACCCAACCGCGATGATCAGGTCGGCCTTGTCGAAGCCGCACGAGACGTAGTCTCGCGCCTGAAGCCCGGCCGAGAGGAGGCAGAGCTCGTCGTCGTACGGCATGGAGCCCTTGGCCATGAAGGTGTGGACCACCGGGATGCCGTGGCTCCGCGCCAGCTCGCGCAACTCCTTCGAGGCCCCTCCGCGGACCACACCGTTGCCGGCAAAGATCAGCGGGAAGGAGGCGGCCTCGATGAGGCGGGCGGCCGTCTGGAGGGCCGGCCGGTCCGGCGAAGGGCGGCGGGGGCGCTCCGTCGACAGCGGCGTACCGTCCACCGTCTCGGCCGCCACGTCTTCCGGCACTTCGATATGACAGGCGCCGGGCTTCTCCGCCTCCGCGAGCTTGAAGGCCTTACGTATCACTTCGGGGATGACGGCCGCCGTCTCCAGGTGCGTGTTCCACTTCGTGAGAGGCCGGAACACCTCGACGATATCGACGTGCTGATGGGATTCCTTGTGCACGCGATCGCGCCCCGCCTGCCCCGAGATCGCCACCACCGGAGCGCGGTCGAGGTTGGCGTCGGCCACGCCGGTGGCGAGGTTGGTGGCCCCCGGCCCCAAGGTCGAGAGGCACACGCCCGCGCGCCCGGTCAAACGGCCATAGGCGTCGGCCATGAAGGCTGCACCCTGCTCGTGGCGGGTGGGAAGGAACATGATGGACGAGCCGAGGAACGAGTCCAGGATGTCCAGGATCTCCTCGCCGGGCAGGCCGAAGACGTAGCGCACCCCCTCGTTCTCCAGGCATTGGACGATGAGGTCCGAGGCCTTCATGTCGAACCGGGGGCTACGCGATCCAGACCGACTTGATGTTCACAAATTCTCGGATGCCGTATTCGGAGAGCTCCCTGCCGTAACCGGAGCGCTTGATGCCGCCGAAGGGCAGGCGCGGGTCCGACTTCACGATTCCGTTGACGAATATCGCGCCGGCCTCGATCTGCGCGGCCAGGCGCTGCGCCCGCGCGCGATCCTTGGTCCACAGCGACGCCCCGAGCCCGAAGAGCGAATCATTGGCGAGCCGCACGGCATCGCCTTCATCCTTGGCGCGGATCACCGCCGCCACCGGCCCAAAGGTCTCCTCGTCGAAGGCCGGCATGCCCTTGTCCACCCCCGCGAGCAAGGTCGGCGGATAGTAGGCGCCGGGCCCGGTCGGAATCTGGCCGCCAAGGAGCACCTTGGCGCCACGCTCGACGGACTCCTCTACCTGCCGGTGAAGGCTGTCCCGCAGATCGGTCCTCGCCTGCGGTCCGACCTGCGTGTCGCGCGACATCGGGTCTCCCATCCGGCGTGAGCGGAGCTCGTCGGCGAAGCGGTCGAGAAACCGGTCCGCCACCGCCTCCACGACGATGAAGCGCTTGGCGGCGATGCAGCTCTGCCCGCTGTTGACGAGCCGCGCGTCGGCCGCGGCCCTCGACGCCGCCATAAGATCGGCGTCCCCCAGCACGATGAAGGGGTCGCTGCCGCCCAGCTCCAGCACCGTCTTCTTCAACTCGTGGCCGGCCTGCGCGGCCACCGCGCTGCCCGCGCGCTCGCTGCCCGTGAGGGTGGCGGCGACGATGCGCGGATCGGCGATGAGCCCGGCGACCGGCCCCGACTCGATCAACGCCGCGGCGAAGAGCCCTTCCGGAAAGCCCGCCTCGCGAAACACCTTTTCGATGGCGAGCGCGCACCGCGGCACATTCGAGGCGTGTTTGAGGATGCCGGCATTGCCGGCCATGAGGGCGGGCGCAGCGAACCGGAATACCTGCCAGTATGGAAAGTTCCACGGCATGACGGCCAGGACCACTCCCAGCGGATCGAAGCGAACATAGCTCTTCGACGCGTCCGTTGTTCGCGGCTGCTCGGCGAGGAACTCCTCGGCGTGCTCCGCGTAGAAGTCGCAGACCAAGGCGCACTTCTCCACTTCCGCCTCGGCCTGGACGATGGGCTTGCCCATCTCGAGGGTCATAGTGACGGCATGGTGTGCCAGGTCCTTCCTGAGGAGGCGCGCGGCGGCCCGCATGTGTTCGGTCCGGGCCTCGAAGGACACGTCTCGCCACTCCACGAAGGCGGCGTGGGCCCGCGTGACCATGCGCTCGAGCTCGTCCGGTGAGGTCGGGGTGAACGTCTCGAGTACTTCGCCGGTCGCGGGATTCACCGATTGAATGCTCATTGACGAGTCCTCCCTCTTTTCACTCTACGACCGCGCCCGCGCCTGTCAACCCCGACCAAAGTCATATGCGCGCCTGCCCGCGCGCGACCGCTAGCGGGGCCGCTCCTGACCCGTCCGGTAAGGCACCGGAATGTACTCGACGGACGGCCGCGTGCGTGTGGGCTGCTGGAAGAGGGTCATAAATTGATAGACCTCCTCCGGCATCTCGGTGCTGATCGGCAATCCGAGCGACTTGCCTTCCTCGGCGGTGATCGGGTAGTCGTGGGTCCACGTTCCGGTGGAGAGCTTCTCGGCGAGCGCCGCCGCCTGCTCCTGCGACATCCGCTCCGACAGGAGATCGTGCACCGTCCGTCTCACCTGTGAGATCGCCTTGCGCGAGACGTCGGCGAGAATCATGGTCTGGTCGTCGATGTCCTCGGGCTTCTTCTGGTCCAGCACCTTCAGCACCGACGCCGCGGGGGACTGTCCGAGCTGGGGGTCGACGGGGCCCAGCACCGCGTTCGGATCCATCACGATCTCGTTGGCCGACAGCGCGATCAGGGTCCCGCCCGACATGGCGTAGTGCGGCACGAACACGGTCACCTTGGCGCGGTGGCGCCTCAGGGCGTGCGCGATCTGTCCGGCCGCCAGCACCAGTCCGCCGGGCGTGTGGACGATCAGCTCGATGGGCACGTCGGCGTCGGTAAGCTTGATCGCGCGAAGGATCTCTTCGGAGTCATTCACGTCGATGTATTTCATGAGGGGAAAGCCGAGCAGGCTCATCGTCTCCTGGCGGTGCACGAGGGCGATGACGCGGCTCTTCCGCGAGCGCTCCATCTGGCTGAGCAGGCGCAACCGGCTGGCCTCGAGCATCTTCTGGCGGAGGACGGGCTGCAACGCGGACAGCATGAAGAACAGCCACAGGATCTCACCCATATTCATGGATCCCCCTCCGCGGCGTGGGAGCCGCGCCTACCACGGTGCGTATTGATCCCGCCAGACGCGCGGATAGCTCTGCCGCCGGCGCAACAGGGGCGCCAAGACGAACCCGACCACGAACCCGCCGACATGCGCCCACCAGGCCACCCCCCCGGCGTCCGGGACCACCGTGAGCGAGACGGTGCCGCTCATCAGCTGCATCAGGAACCAGAAACCGAGGTAGAGCACGGCCGGGAGCTCCACCACCGGAAAGAAGAGGAGGAGTGGAACGAGCGTGAAGACCCGCGCGGTTGGGAACAGGACGAGGAACGCGCCCAGCACGCCGCTGATCGCGCCGCTCGCTCCCACGGTGGGAATGGTCGAGGCGGGGAAGAGGTGCGCCTGGACGAGAGCGGCGACCACGCCGGACAGGAGGTAGAAGAGCAGGTAGCGCAGATGGCCGAGCCGGTCCTCCACATTGTCGCCGAAGATCCACAGATAGATCATGTTGCCGATCAGGTGCGCCCAGCCTCCGTGGAGAAACATGGACGAGAAGATCGGCATGTAGCGCTCGGCCAATGCCCCCGGGTCGGTCTCCCCCAGGAGGAAGTAGTCGGCGGGAACGAAGCCCCACGTGCGGATGAAGGCCTCGAGGCCGGGCCCGAGCGTCAGCTCGTGAAAGAAGACGAAGACGTTGAGAGCGATCAGACCCCAGGTGACCACGGGCCAGGAGCGGATCGGCACAGAGTCGCCGATGGGAATCACGGCTTGCTGTCCAGGGCCACGCGATCGGCGCGCGCGAGGAGCTGCGCAATCTCCCGCTGGTGGGCGGCTTCCTCCTCCGAGATCCGGAGGAGCAGCCGGGCGACCTCCGGGTGGTCGCGCTCCAGCTCGTAGGCGTCGCGCAGAAACTTCTCGTAGGCTTCCTTCTCCGATTGCAGGTCGATCATGAGTCGCTCCCAGTTCGTGTCGGCGTCCCGAGGAACCGGCGGCACATCCGGCGCCTGTCCGCCCAGCCGCTCGATGGCCTCCCGCAGCCAGCGGGCATGCTCCTGCTCGCGGGCCGCGATCGCGAGCAGGCGCTGCCGGTGCTCTTCGTGCCTGCGGAGGCGCCTGGCGTGCCCGGCGAGCTGCTGGGCCGTGTCGATCTCGGCCGCGTAGTCCTCGAGGAGGATATCGCGAATGTCACGCCGCTCCGGCATGGTGAGCCCGGCCAGGAATGCCCGCCAGCCCCGCTGTCGCCCCGCCCTCATGCCGGCTCCGGTCGCATGCTGTGCGCCTCTCCCTGGCTAGGCTGCGTGGGGCGTCCCGAGCGGGAGCTCATCGCGCATGCTGCGCAGGCGAAAAGCGAGCGCGAGGAGCAGGACGCCGAAGACGAGCGTGGCCATGTCGACCCCCTTCGTGCTCGAGGTATCTACCAGCGCGACAGGCGCCGCGCCATCCAGCGCCAGGTCGTATCTCCGGCACGCTCGCGCGCCAGCTCGTCGAGCACGGCGTAGGCGGCGCTCGTCGCTTCGGGAAACCACCGAGCGCTTTCCCCGCCGTGGCCCCGCACCGCCTCCAGCGCCGCGCGGCAGACCGTCTCGACCAGCTCGTCGGGGGCGTCCAGCTCCCGCACGAGGCGGCAGGCCGCGCGCACCATCGCCTCCACGGCATCGCTCACCTCGCGGGCGCCCAGCGGCCCCCGCTCGATGCGGGCGGAGATGAGCTCGCGCACGGTGAGGTGAATGCCGCGGTCGGGCACGCCCGCCCGCAGGAGTCCCGCCAGCTCCGCGGCCATGGCGTCCTCGAAGGACCTCACGCCACGGGCTCCACCCGGAGCGCATCGCCCGCCACGTCCACGCGCACTGTCGAGCCGTCGCGGAGCTTGCCGGCCACGATCAACCGCGCGACCGGTGTCTCGACCTCCCGCTGGATCACTCGCTTGAGCGGCCGCGCCCCGAAGATGGGGTCGTAGCCGATGCGGGCCAAGTGGGCCCGGGCTCCCTCCGAGATCTCGATGGTGATCCGGCGCTCCCCGAGCCGCCGCCGGAGACCTTCGAGTTGGATATCCACGATCTTCGCGAGCTCCGCTTCCGTGAGGGCGCGGAAGACCACGATCTCGTCCACGCGGTTCAGGAATTCCGGCCTGAACTGGCGGCGCAGCGCCTCCAGTACCTGCTCGCGCATCCGCTGGTAGCTCCGCTCGTCGGCGTCCCGCATCTCGAGGATGAGGTGGCTGCCGATATTGGAGGTCATGATGATCACGGTGTTCTTGAAGTTGACCGTGCGGCCCTGCCCGTCGGTGAGCCGGCCGTCATCGAGCACCTGGAGGAGCACATTGAAGACGTCCGGATGCGCCTTCTCGATCTCGTCGAGCAGAACGACCGAGTAGGGCTTGCGGCGCACCGCCTCCGTGAGCTGGCCGCCCTCTTCATAGCCGATGTAGCCGGGGGGGGCGCCGATGAGCCGCGCCACCGTGTGCTTCTCCATGTACTCCGACATATCGAGGCGCACGATATTGTCCTCGTCGTCGAAGAGCGTGGCGGCGAGGGCGCGCGCCAGCTCCGTCTTGCCCACGCCGGTGGGGCCGAGGAAGAGGAAGGAGCCGATGGGGCGCTTGGGATCCTTGATGCCGGCCCGCGCCCGGACGACCGCGTCGGCCACGGCGCGGACGGCTTCGTCCTGTCCCACCACACGCTCGTGCAGCTCCTCCTCCAGGCGGAGGAGCTTCTGCATCTCCCCTTCCATCAGCTTCGAGAGCGGAATGCCCGTCCACCGGGAGACGATCTCCGCGATGTCCTCTTCGTCCACCTCTTCCTTGATGAGTCGCCGCCCGCCCGCAGCCTGCGCGCGGGTCTCCTCTTCCTTGAGCTCCCGCTCGAGGGTGGCGAGGGTCCCGTACTGCAGCTCGGCCACGCGGTTCAGGTCGTAGGCACGCGTGGCTTTCTCGATCTCGACCTTCACTTCCTCGATGCGCTTGCGCAGCTGCCGCGGCCGCTCGATGGCCGCCTTCTCGCGCTCCCACTGCTCGCGGAGCGTGGTGGCCTCGGCCTGCAGGCGAGTCAACTCCTCCTCGAGCTTCACGAGGCGGTCGCGGGAGGCCGCGTCGGTCTCCTTCTTCAAGGCCTCCCGCTCGATCTCGAGCTGCAGGATGCGCCTCGTGATCTCGTCGAGCTCCGCGGGCATCGAGTCGATCTCGGTCCGGAGCCGCGCCGCCGCCTCGTCGACGAGGTCGATGGCCTTGTCGGGAAGGAACCGGTCGGCGATGTAGCGGTCGGAGAGCACGGCGGCCGCCACCAGCGCCGAGTCCTTGATGCGGACGCCGTGATGGACCTCGTAGCGCTCCCGGAGCCCGCGGAGGATGGAGATCGTGTCCTCCACGGTCGGCTGGTCCACCATGACGGGCTGGAACCGGCGCTCCAGCGCCGCGTCCTTCTCGATGTGCTTCCTGTACTCGTCGAGGGTCGTCGCTCCGATGCAGTGCAGCTCGCCCCGGGCGAGGGCGGGCTTGAGCAGATTGCTGGCGTCCATGGCCCCCTCGGCCGCCCCCGCCCCCACCACCGTGTGCAGCTCGTCGATGAAGAGGATCACTTCGCCCTGCGCGTCCTGGACGGCTTTGAGCACCGCCTTGAGGCGCTCCTCGAACTCTCCGCGGTACTTCGCCCCCGCGACCATCGCACCCATGTCGAGCGTGACGACGCGCTTGCCCTTGAGCCCCTCCGGCACGTCGCCCCGCACGATGCGCTGGGCGAGGCCTTCCACGATGGCCGTCTTGCCCACGCCGGGTGGCCCGATGAGCACGGGGTTGTTCTTGGTCCGGCGCGAGAGGATCTGGATGACGCGGCGGATCTCCTCGTCGCGGCCGATCACCGGATCGAGCTTGCCCTGCTGGGCGAGGGCGGTCAGGTCCCGTCCGTATTTCTCGAGCGCTTCGTAGGTCCCCTCGGGCGTGGGGCTCGTGACGCGCTGGCCGCCCCTGACGGACGCCAGCGCCTCGAGCAGCTTCTCCCGGGTGAGTCCGGCGGCGCGAAACGTCTCGGCCACCGCGCCATCCTTGAGGGCGGCGAGCGCCAGGAGGAGATGCTCGACGCTCACGTACTCGTCCTTCATGCGCTGCGCTTCGGTCTCGGCATTGGTCAGGACCTCGTTCACCCGAGGCGAGATGTAGATCTGGCCCGGCTGGGCGCCGGGTCCGGAAACGCGGGGCATGCGCGCGAGGGCCTGCCTGAGCCGCTGGAGCAGCGTGGCGGGGCTCGCGCCCGCCTTCTCGACCACGCGGGAGGCGACGCCGCCGTCCTGTTCGAGCAGGGCCACGGCCAGATGCTCGCTCTCGATCTGGGAATGGCCCTGGCGCTGGGCCTGCGTCTGCGCTTCGCGCATGACGTCCTGGGCCTTCTCGGTCAGCCGGTTTGGGTCCATGTGCCTCTCTCCTTGTCGATCAGGTCCGCCGACTCAAGGCGCGCCCCGGAGGCGCCGCAGTTCCGTCTCCATCCGATCCAGCCGCTCCAGCAGGTCCGCGATAATGGCGACGCCGGTAAGATTCACGCCGAGATCGTCGTGCAGCCGAAGCATTCGCTTGAGCCGTGTCGCCATGGCCGTTGCGAACTCATCCGGCCCGGGCGCGGCCGGCTCCACCAGTCCGAGCCGGATCAGGCGCGAGAGCATTGCCGGGCTGATGCCGACGGCGGCCGCGAGCTGCTCGCGGGAGAGCCACATCTCGCCTGCGGAAGGCGCGCTCACGATCGATGCGCGGAGCGTGGTCCGTGACCGTGTGGCCATGCCGACTACCCGCCCGCCGGCCGGTCGGCCGGCACGGAGGCGCCACGTCGAAGCGCCTCGTAGGCGTCCCGCTCCGCCGGACTCGGTCGTTCCGGCACCACGATGCGCACCACGGCGTAGAGATCACCGCGGCTGCCGTCGCCCCGGGGAAGCCCGCGGCCCCGGAGACGAAGGCGCCGGCCGCTCTGTGTGCCGGGCGGTACGGTGAGGGTGACCGGCCCTTCAGGCGTGTCCACTCTCACCTCGGCTCCAAGCACCGTCTGCCAGGGCCAGAGCGGCAAATCCATGTCGATGTCGTCGCCGACCACGCGATAGCGTGGGTGGGAGGCCAAGCGCAGGTGGAGGAAGAGGTCTCCCGGCGGCCCGCCGTTCACGCCGCGGCCCCCCTGGCCGGCCAGCCGCAGGACAACGCCGTCGCGCGCGCCGAGCGGGATCTCGACATCGATGGCCCGGCCCTCGGCGAGCTGGATCCGACGCTTGCCGCCGCGGAGGAGATCATCCAGGGTCACCGGGAGCTCCGCCTCGATGTCCGCCCCGGGCATGGTGACGCGCACGCTGCCGCCGCGCGTGCCGCGTCCGGTGGGCCGGCCGAAGATGGAAGCGAAGAAATCGCTGAAGTCACCGAGATCCTCGGCGGAGAATCCCTCGGCGCTCCGGCCGGCGGCGCCGGGGGGCGGCGTGAAGTCCATCCCGTTCTTCCAGTTCGCGCCGAGGGCGTCGTACTTGGCGCGCTTGTCGGGATCGCTCAGGACCTCGTAGGCCTCGTTGATCTCCTTGAAGCGCTCGGCGGCTCCGGCGCGCTCGGCCGCGGGCTGGAGGTCGGGATGATGCTTCCGCGCGAGCTGGCGGTACACGCGCTTGATCTCCGCGGCCGGCGCCGAGCGCGGAACGCCCAGCACCTCGTAGTAGTCCCGGAACTTCACCGCCACCGGCCGGCGGGCTCCTCGGACGCGGCGACCACGACCTGCGCGGGGCGCAGCAGCCCGTCCGGAAGCCGCCAGCCACGCCGCACCTCCTGCACGATCGTTCCCGGCTCGACATCTCCGGACGGAACGGTGGAGACCGCCTCGTGAACCTCGGGGTCGAAGGGATGCCCGACGCTCTCGATGGGCTCGGCGCCGGCCTCCCGCAGGGCGCTCTCGAACAGGCGCTGCGTGGCGGCCACGCCCTCGTAGAAATCGGTGTCGGTGGAGCCCGCGGCGAGTCCCCGCTCGAGCGTGTCGAGCACGGGCAGAAGCGGCAGGAGCGCCGAGCGCAGGGCGCCCCTGCGGGCCGTCTCGTTCTCGCGGCTCACACGGCGGCGGAAATTCTCGAAGTCGGCGAGCAGCCGGAGATTGCGCTGCCGCTCCTCTTCGAGAGCGTGCTGCAGCTGCTCGACCTCGTCGGCTTCAACCGCCCGCTCGCCCGGTTCCGTCCTTCGGGAGGCGTCCATCACGCGTGCGCCTTCGTCTGCGGCGACCGGCGAAGCGCGACATTCACCAGCGCCATGGGGACGGCCACCGTGATGGCCATCCCCGCCGTCACTGGCTCTCCCAGGGTATCGAGGCCGAGGAGCCGATCGAGCGAGTAGGCGCCTGGCCCCGCAAATGCCGCGAAGAGCGCGGCGGTGAGGTACATCAACCGCAGCTCGATGCCGTTGGACGAGGCGAAGAACCCGTGCGGCCAGTGCACGGCGAGCATGGCGACCAGCATCACCAGAACGATCAGGGCCGGTCCCACGGGCCCGAGAAGGCCCGCCGCCGTCAAGAGCCCGCCCACCGACTCGCCCAGGCCCGCGGCAAGCGCGAAGACAGGGCCGGGACGGAAGCCCAGGCTCTCGCAGAACACGCCCGTTCCCTTGCGGCCATGCCCGCCGAACCACCCGAAGACCTTCTGCGCCCCGTGCGCGCCAATCGCGAGTCCCAGCATGACCCGCGCGATCAGGATTCCAGCATCCATCGCCTTTCCCCTTTATCGTACGGCGCCCGTGGTCAGGATTTTCTGTCGTCCGCGTCCTTGAATTCGGCGTCCACCACGTCCCCGGCCTGGGGACCTTGCGGGCTTCCGTTGGTGCCGCTCCCGCCCGTGCCCCCCGCGTTGGCGGAGGTCTGTCGGTATGCGGCTTCGGCCAGCGCGCGCGAGACCTGCGTCAGGTTGTCCTGCGCCCGGCGTATGCGCTCGCTGTCCTCGCCCTTGAGCGCCTCGCGCGCCTCGTTCAGCGCCTGCTCGATCGCCTGACGCTCGGAATCCGACAGCTTGGAGCCGTGCTCTGCCAGGCTGCGCTCGGTCGTGTACACGAGCGAGTCCACCTGGTTGCGCTGCTCGATCTCCTGCCGGCGCCGCGCATCCTCGCTCGCATGCGCCTCGGCCTCCTTCACCATCCGCTCGACCTCGCTCTTGTCGAGACCCGAGGAGGCGGTGATGGTGATCTGCTGCTGCTTGCCGGTGGCCATGTCCTTGGCGGACACGTTGAGGATGCCGTTGGCGTCGATATCGAATCCCACCTCGACCTGGGGGAGTCCACGCGGCGCCGGCGCGATCCCGTCCAGGCGGAAGCGGCCCAGCGTCCGATTGTCGCGCGCGAGCGGGCGCTCACCCTGGAGGACGTGGATGTCCACCGAGGGCTGGTTGTCGGCTGCCGTACTGAAGATTTCGCTCTTCTTCGTAGGGATGGTCGTGTTGCGCGGAATGAGCGTGGTGGTGACACCGCCGAGGGTCTCCACCCCGAGCGACAGCGGCGTGACATCGAGCAGCACGACGTCCTTGACCTCGCCCGCCAGCACGCCGCCCTGGATGGCCGCGCCCACCGCCACCACCTCGTCCGGATTCACGCCCTTGTTGGGTTCCTTGCCGAACAGCTGCTTGGTCAGCTCCTGGACTTTCGGCATTCGCGTCTGCCCGCCGACAAGGATGGCTTCGTTGATGTCGCCCGCGGTGACGCCCGCGTCCTTCATCGCTTGGCGGCAGGGCTCGACGGTGCGCTCGACGAGGTCGGCCACCAGCGCCTCGAGCTTCGCGCGGGTGAGCGTCATGACGAGGTGCTTGGGCCCGGTGGCGTCGGCGGTGATGAAGGGCAGGTTGATCTCGGTCTGGACCGTCGAGCTCAGCTCGATCTTGGCCTTCTCGGCCGCCTCCTTGAGCCGCTGCAGCGCCATGCGGTCACGCCGGAGGTCGATGCCTTGCTCCTTCCGGAATTCCTCGGCGATCCAGTCGATGACGCGCTGGTCAAAGTCGTCACCACCCAGATGGGTGTCGCCGTTGGTCGCCTTCACCTCGAAGACGCCCTGGCCGAGCTCGAGGATGGAGATGTCGAAGGTCCCGCCGCCGAGGTCGTAGACGGCGATGACCTCGTCCTTCTTCTTGTCGAGACCGTAGGCGAGGGCAGCGGCGGTGGGCTCATTGATGATGCGGAGCACTTCGAGGCCCGCGATCTTCCCGGCATCCTTGGTCGCCTGGCGCTGGCTGTCGTTGAAGTAGGCGGGCACGGTGATCACCGCCTGGGTCACCTTCTCGCCCAGGTGGCCCTCGGCGGCCTCCTTGAGCTTGCGCAGGATCATCGCGGAGATCTCGGGCGGCGAGTGTTGCTTGCCCCGGATCTCGATCCGGACATCGCCGTTGGGAGCCTTTACGACCTTGTAGGGAACGAGCTTCACCTCCTGCTCCACCTCCTCGTAGCGTCGCCCCATGAAGCGCTTGATCGAGAAGATGGTGTTTTCGGGGTTCGTGATGGACTGGCGCTTTGCCACCTGGCCCACCAGGACCTCGCCCTCCTTGGTGAACGCGACCACCGAAGGCGTGAGGCGGCTGCCTTCCTGATTGGGGACGACGAGAGGGCTCCCCCCCTCCATGACTGCGACGACCGAGTTGGTGGTGCCGAGGTCGATGCCTATCACCTTCCCCATGCTGTCCTCCTTGTACAGGCCGCCGGCCCCAATTCAGGCGTCAGAGCCTGCGCGGCTGTCGGAATCGTTCGCCTCACGTCGTGGCCGTCGCGTCCGCTACCCGGCAGATAGCAAGACCGACGCCATGCTTCGCGCGCTGGTATCGAGCGGGAATTGCTTGCTTGCGACGTGCGGCGCGCCGTCTCCGGGTGAAAACGCACCCGTCTCTCTGGTGCCGCATCGCCACGGCCGGCCGGGATGCTCTTCCCCTTCGCATGATTGCCGTCGGGTGAAGAGTCACCCACGATCCTGGGTGCCCGCGGTGACTTCATCGGCGCTCCCGACGGGTCGACGCGAGGTATTGGTGAATGAACTGGACAGCCGCCGCCCCTTCCCCAACGCCGGCGGCGACACGCTTCACGGATCCGCTCCGCACGTCGCCGGCCGCGAATATGCCCGGCACGCTCGACTCGAGCCGGTAGGGCTCCCGCTCGAGCGTCCAGTCGCGCGGGCGTCCCGCTCTCCCGTCCCCCGGTTCGTCGTCGAGCCTGGCGAGGTCGGGCCCGGTCACGACATAGCCGCGGCGGTCCCTTTCCACGACGCCGTCGAGCCATTCCGTGTGCGGCTCCGCGCCGATGAAAATGAAGAGCGCGGTCGCGGGCAGCGTGTCTTCCTTCCCGGCCGCCGTGTCGCGGATGGTGATCGCTTCGAGCCGCGTGTCGCCATCGACGCCGACGACGACGGTTTGGAGACGCACGCGGACATTGCTCGTCGCCTCGATCTGATCGACGAGGTACTTCGACATCGACCGCGCCAGCGTGTCTTCTCTCACCAGCATGGTCACCGTCCTCGCGTAGCGCGCGAAGTAGAGCGCGGCCTGCCCGGCGGAATTGGCCCCGCCCACGATGTAGACGTCCTCGCCCCGGCAGAAGAGGGCTTCGGCCAGCGTTCCGCCGTAGTAGACGCCTGCCCCGGTGAGCCGCTCGATGCCGGGCACATCGAGCAGGCGCCACTGAACACCGGGGGTGAGGAGCACCACGTGGGCGGAGAGCTCCGAGCCGTCGCTCAACGTGACGACCCGTGACGAGCCGTCCGCGCGAAGACGGGTCACTGTTTGGGGAGCGGCGATCTCCACGCCGAACTTTCGCGCCTGCGCGACACCACGGCGGGCGAGGTCACTTCCGCTGAGACCCGCGGGAAAGCCCAGGTAGTTCTCGATCATCGAGCTCAACGCTGCCTGGCCGCCCGGGGCGTGCCGCTCGATCATGACGGTGCGGAGCCCCTCGCTGGCCCCGTACACGGAGGCGGCCAGGCCTGCGGGCCCGCTGCCGACGATCACGAGATCGTAGAACTTCCCTTCCGGCCGCACCTTGAGCCCGATCTTCTCTGCGATGGCTGCATTCGTCGGTTGCACGAGCTGGGTGCCGTCGGGAAAGATGACCACGGGCAGCGCTGGGGCTTTCACCCCGGAGGCGCCGAGGAGCCGGCGCGCATCGGGGTCGCGCTCGATGTCGAGCCAGTGGAACGGCACGCAGTGGCGGGCGCAGAAGTCCCGCGTCTCGTGCGACCGGGGCGAGAAGCGGTAGCCGACGAGGAGCACGCTGCCCGCGGCGAGGCTCGGGCCAGACTCCCATCCGGTCAGGAGATCGTTGAGCGCCGGATAGAGATTCTGATCGGGCGGCTGCCAGGGCTTGACCACATAGTGATCGATGCGCGCGTTCTTGACGGCGCCGATCACCGCCTGGGCGTCGGCGAACGTCACGAGGAGAACCCGCTTGGCCTCCGGGACCACGGTCCGCGCCTGCTCCAGGAGCTCGAGGCCGGAGCTCTCGGGAAGCCGGTCATCGACGAGGAGGAGCGCCACGGCTTCTCCCTCGAGCTTGCTTCGACGCAGCGTCTCGAGCGCTTCGCGTGCCGAAGAGGCGCCCAGGACGCGATAGCGGCTGCCGTACGCGCGCTCGAGGTCGCCCATCAGGACATGGAGCTCCTGCTCGTCACCGGACACGGCCAGGATCGCCGTCTTGGGCATGGCGCTTACCGGAAGCGCAGCACCGCAGAGCCTAAACCGCTCTGGGCCGGGTCTCCCTGACAAGCCCGACGGCCTCGACCAGAGCTGGAAAGTCGTACCCGCCGTCGTAGCGGATGCCATTGATGTAGAACGCGGGGGTGCCGTTGACGCCGCTCCGCACGCCGCTCATGAAATCCTCCTGCACACGCGGGGCGTAGGTCCGGGCGCTGAGCTCGCGTACGAAACGGGCAAGGTCGAGCCCGAGGATCTCGGCGCGCTCCACCAGGTCTTCTTCCTCGAGCGCGTCCTGACGCTCGTAGAGCAGATCGTGCATCTCCCAGAACCGGCCCTGGGCACCGGCCGCTTCGGCCGCCTCGGCCGCCGGCTCGGCATGCGGGTGAACATTCGCGAGGGGGAAATGGCGGAAAACAAAGCGGAGCCGCTTCCCGAACCGCTGGCGGACCTGTTGCACGATGGGGTACGCGGCACCGCAGGCGGGGCATTCATAGTCGCCGTACTCGAGGAGTGTGACGGGCGCGGTGGCGGGGCCTGCCACGTGGTCGCGCGCGCTGACGGGCAGGACGAGCTGCGGGCTGACCATGCTCATGACGGGCGGCCTCCCCGGAGATTTTCGAGAGCGGTGAGGATACCGTCGGCACCAGGGTTGACGCCGATGGGGGAGAGGTAGCTCCAGCGGATCACGCCCGACTCGTCGAGCACGAAGAGGGCGCGCCCGCTCACGCCGGCATCCTTCACGTAGACGCCGTAGTTTCGTGCCACCTCGCCCTTGGGCTCGAAGTCGGCCAGGAGTGGGAAATGGAGTTTCCGATCCCTCGCGAAGGCGACATGGCACCACGCGCCGTCGACGGAGATTCCGAGCAGTTCAGCCTTGAAGCGCTGGAACTCGGGAAACACCGCCTGGTACAGCGTCATCTGGTCGCCGCAGACGGGGCTCCAGTCGGCGGGGTAGAAGGCCAGAATGACGGGATTGCCCCGGAAGTCCGAGAGGCTCACCTTCTGGTCCGGGGTGCTGTTGAGCGAGAAGTCTGGGGCTTTCGTGCCGGCGGGCAATGGTTGCATTGTCGTCTCCTTATCGATGCGGGCGAGCTCTTCCCGGTAGAGCCGCAGGTCAGGTCCTCCGCCCTCGCCTCAGGCGATCAGGGGCTGCAGCCGCCGCGCGATCTCGGACTTGGGCAGGACACCGACGATGCGATCCACCTCCCGGCCGCCCTTGAACACGAGGAGCGTGGGAATGCTCTGAAGGCCGAAGCGCGCGGCGGTGGCCGGGTTCTCGTCCACGTTGAGCTTGGCCACCCGGAGTCGGCCAGCCATTTCCGCGGCCAGCTCGTCGATGGCCGGCGCGATCATCCGGCACGGCCCGCACCATGCCGCCCACGCATCGACGAGCACGGGCAGCGGCGAGCGCTCGACGTCGGCGGCGAATGAGGCATCCGTGACCGCGATCGGCTGCGTGTCGAGGCGCAGGGGCGCCTTGCATCGCCCGCACACGGGCTCGAGTCCGCTCGCGATCTTGTCCCGCGGAACCCGATTGCCCACGCCACAGGCGGAGCAACGAATGACGATGGCATCGGTCACGGCGGTCATGTCACGATCCTCCCGCATTGACGGTGGCGGGCATGCCGTCAGGATTCCGGACCGGATATTCGGGGATCGGCGGATCGGCGATACGCAGGTCGCCGAAGCGGAGCAGGGCCCCCAGGGCGACGAGAAACACGCTCAGCGCGACCACCTGCTCCCAGCGCAGCTCGATCACACCGCGCAAGACGATCTCGCGAAGGGTGGCCACGATGCCGAGCTCCACCATGAAGTCCACGGCCACCCGGTGCTCCTCGAGGTAGACGATGAGGAGCCTCACCACCTCGACCATGACCAGCATGAAGAGGACCTCGGAGACGACCACCCGGAAGTCGAGGGCTGGGACGAAGATCTCCTGGAAGAGCCGGACGAGGGTGCGTCCCATCAGGCCGAAGAGCGCCAATCCGATGGCAAGCACGAGGAGGTCCTGGATCGGCTCGAGGAAACGTCGGGCCAAGCGGTGCACGGCGGTGTGGGGAGTGTCGAAGTCGATAGCCCTGGGAATCATCAGGCCGGCGAGGTTGCAAGAGCGGCGCCATCCCATGAACGGCTCATCCATGGGCGAATGCAGGGCGAATGCATGGCGAACGCAGGGCGAAGGCGAGGATCGGATGATCGCTGTGGGTGCTCAGGCACCCGCATCACGGTATTGGACCAGGCCCGGTCGCCCCCAAGAGTCTTGCGGCGCCGGGGCTTGGGACCGGGTGAGATCTCACCCCCAACTCTGGGTGTGGGCCACGGACCGGCTGGTGCCAGATACGGCAGAATCTTCCCAGTCGGATCGTCGCGGTTTGCCTCGGTAACCGCCGTCGAGGCTGGCTTGCCGCGGAGCCCTAGATGCTCTTACCCTCGACGGGCCAGCCTGGAGCATCGATACCGGATGGCATGTCTCCTGCGTCAACCGGTACAGCGAGGACGCGTGTCGACAGACCACGAGACGGCCGAGCAACTCTATCCGGCGGGATCAGGGCGGCGGTTGTCCTCCACGGCCGTGCCCAGGCCCGTCGGCGGGCGTCTGGGCATACTGTGCCTGACCGCCCTCGGCGTGGTCTACGGCGACATCGGCACGAGCCCCCTCTACGCCTTCCGAGCCTGCTTCAGCCGAGAGATCGGCCTGCCGCGCGATCCGGCCACCGTGTACGGCGTGCTGTCCCTCATCGTCTGGTCGCTGATCATCATCGTCAGCGTCAAGTACGTGCTGGTCATCATGCGCCTCGACAACCAGGGAGAAGGCGGGATCCTGGCCCTGATAGCCCTGCTCCTCCAGAAGACACGTCGCAGTCTCCTCATCGGACTCGGGCTCTTCGGCGCCGCGCTCCTCTACGGCGACGGCATCATCACGCCGGCCATCTCCGTGCTCAGTGCCGTGGAGGGGCTCGAGATCGCCGTCCCGGAGCTGCGTCATGTGGTGGTGCCCGCCACCCTGGTCATTCTCCTCGTGCTGTTCGTCTGCCAGCGCTACGGCACGGCGCGGGTGGGTGGAGTCTTCGGGCCGATCATGATGGTATGGTTCGCGACCATCGGGTCTCTGGGGGCCATTGAAATCGCGCGCGCACCGGAGGTCCTGCTCGCCCTCAACCCCTGGTACGGGGTACAGGTATTCGTGCACCACCGAACGGCGGGGTTTCTCGTCCTAGGAGCGGTGGTGCTCGCCATCACCGGCGCCGAAGCCCTGTACGCCGATATGGGGCACTTCGGCCGGCGCCCCATCCGGCTGGCGTGGTTCACCGTCGTGCTCCCCGCGCTCCTGCTCAACTATTTCGGCCAGGGCGCCCTCGTCTTGCGCATGCCGGAGGCGGTCGAGAATCCGTTCTATCTCCTGGCGCCCCGGTCCTTGCTCTACCCGCTGCTCGTCCTCGCCACGCTTGCCGCGATCGTCGCGTCCCAGGCCCTCATCTCGGGCGCCTTCTCCCTGACTCATCAATGCGTCCAGCTCCGGTACAGCCCCCGTGTATCGATCGTGCACACCTCGCGCTTCCAGCCCGGCCAGATCTACATCCCGTCCGTGAACACCGCCCTGATGGTCGGCTGCCTGCTCCTCGTGATGTCGTTCCGCTCGTCGACGGCCCTCGGCGCGGCGTACGGCATCGCGGTGACCGGCACGATGGCAATCACCACCGTGCTGTTCGGCGTCCTCGCCCGCCGCCGCTGGCACTGGTCACCGTGGCGGATCGCCGCGGTGGCCGGGGGCTTGCTCTTCATCGACCTCGCCTTCGCGTCGGCCAACCTCACCAAGGTTCGTCAAGGCGGTTGGGTCCCTCTCGCCGTCGCGGCCGGCCTCTTTCTCCTCATGACCACGTGGAACCGGGGGACCGAGCTTCTCGGTCGCTGGCTCGCCGCGGTGATGGTGCCGCTCGAAGCGTTCGTGGAGGACGTGAAGCGGCTCGACCCGCCGCGTGTCCCGGGCACGGCCGTGTTCCTCACCACCCACATCGAGGGCGCGCCGCTCGTCCTGCAGCACCACCTCCGCCACAACAAGGCGATCCAGAAGGAAGTCCTTCTGCTTGCCATTGTCACCGAGGACGTGCCGGAGGTGAGTGAGAGCCGGCGCGTCAAGATCGAAGCGCTGCCCCTGGGACTGTTCAGGGTGTGGGCCTCCTACGGCTTCATGGAACGCGCTGACGTCCAGCACATCCTCATCCACTGCCGGGCGGCCGGCATCCGCGCCCTCGACGACGAGACCACGTACTACCTCGGGCGTATGCGCCTCCTGCCCACGGGACCGGCGCCCATGATGCGGTGGCGCAAGCGGCTGTTCGGATTCATGGCTCGCAATGCCAGCTCGGCCGCGGACTTCTTCAGGATTCCGCCCGATCGCGTGGTGGAGCTGGGGGCGCGCGTGGAGTTCTGACCCCAGTCAGTGCGCCACGTGACCGGCGCGGATGACGCGCCGGGCGACCAAGGCCAGGGTGAGAGCTCCGGCGACGCCAAGCATGATGGACTGGGCGTGTCCGCTGAGCCGCTGGATGGCATCGCCAAATCCGTAGCTGATCCCGTAGCCGATGCCGACGGCGTACGGCACGTAGAGCAGGGCGCCGAGCATGTTCGCGACCGCGAACGTTCCCGGCGACATGCCGGCGGCGCCCGCGAGGGGGCCCGCGAGAAAGCGAGCGCCGGCCACGAACCGGGCGGCGAACACGGCAAGCGCGCCATATCGTGTCATGAAGGCGGAAACCTTGCGAAGGCGCTCGGGTGTGATGAACACCCAGCGACCGTAGCGCTCGATCGCCTGACGCCCGTATCGCCGGCCCAGCCAGTAGCCGATATTGTCGCCCACCACGGCACTGATCACGCCCACGGCGAGGACCGCCGGGAGATGGAGCTGTCCCCGCTGGGCCGCGTAACCCGCCAGGGCGAGGATCGTCTCTTCAGGCAGCGGGACGCCCACGTTTCCAAGCGCGACGGCGAGGAAGATGCCGAGGTAGCCCCAAGGCCTGAGAAGGGCCATCCCGTCAGGCACCCACCGCCTCTTGCCGATATGCCCCTCCGAAAATCGGCGACGCTGCGCCTGTCACCAGGTGACCGCGGGGCCCGCGTGGGAAGGGAGGCCCATCCGCTCCACCGCGAACTTTCTCGGATCGAACCCGTGGCGCTTCAAAAGTTTGCCCAGGTCGCGCCGCTCTTTGCCTGCCTCCTGCGCTGCCCGGCTGACATTACCCCTGTGATCGGTCATGAGGCGCCGCAGATACTGGCGGTCGAACGCATCCAGGATCCGGCGCTTCTCCAGCTTGTAAGAGCGCGACACCCCCGACGGCGCCCCAGGGCCGGCCTCGTCCGGCATCTCCGGAAGGGAGAGATCGGCGGTCTCGATACGGCCTCCCTCGGCGACCGCGAGAGCTCGCTCGATGGCGTTCTCGAGTTCCCGGACATTGCCCGGCCAGGCATATGCGAGGAGCGCGGTGGTGGCGGCGGCGTCCAGCCGGGGCGCCGGCCCGGATGCTGGAGAGCCCTTGCCGATGAAGTACTCGGCCAACGGCAGGATGTCTTCGCGGCGCTCGCGGAGCGGAGGCATAGAGACCGAGAACACGCACAAGCGATAGTAGAGATCCGCCCTGAACGCTCCGCTCTGGACCAGGCTCTCCAGGCGCGCGTTCGTCGCGGCGAGGAAGCGAACGTCCACACGCTGCTCCGTGCTCGATCCGAGAGGGCGGAACGTCCTGTCTTGGAGCACTCGCAGGAGCGCGATCTGCGCGCGCGGGGTGAGCGCGTCGGTCTCGTCCAGAAAGAGCGTGCCTCCCGCCGCCTGGGCCACCAGTCCCTGCCGACGCGTGTGGGCGTCGGTGAAGGCGCCGCGCTCGTGGCCGAAGAGCTCGCTCTCGAAGAGCGTGTCGAGGAGCGAACCGCAGTTCACCGCGACGAAGGGATGCGAGGCCCGTCGGCTCAGCCCGTGGATGGCGCGGGCCAGGAGCTCCTTCCCCGTTCCCGTCTCTCCGGCGATGAGTACGGCCCCTTCGGCATGGGCGAGCATGGGCAGCCGCGAGAGCACCTTCCGCACGGCCGGCGCGTTGCCGATGATTCCCGGCACCCCCTCATGGTGAGAGCAGCATTCAGCGCTGATGGCAGACAGAGTGTCCATATGGATGTCTCCTGCGCATCACCCGCGTCCCGCGGGTCACGCGAATCGAGCGGCATGCGACCTGTTCGGGGCCCGCTGGCTCATGACAGGGTTACCGTAGGTCTCGGGATGCGCCCCGCCTAGCTATACCTTGGTATGAGTCGATGCTTCCCGCTTCGATCACGGAGCGGCGGACCCGCCAACCAAGCCGTGGTGTAGGCCGGCTACGACCCGCCGAGTCTTTCCGTCATTCTCACGAGGTCCGCCACGGAGTCTGCGCACATCTTCCGCATGATATGGGCGCGATGGACCTTGACCGTGATTTCGCTCGTACCGATTCGGGCGGCCGCCTGCTTGTTGAGAAGACCGGCCACCACCATGGTCATCACTTCCAGCTCGCGCGGCGTCAGCGATCCGTAGCGCCGGCGCAACTCCGCCAGCTCCGCCCGTCGCGGGCGCTCCAGCTGGTCGGCGACAATCGCCCGACGGATGGCGTCGAGGAGCTGGTGGTCTCGAACCGGTTTCGTGAGGAATTCCACCGCCCCCGCCTTTATGGCTTGCACGGACGTGGGAATGTCGCCGTGGCCGCTGATGAACACGATGGGGATCGCGATACCCGCCTGGATGAGCTCGTGCTGGAGATCGAGCCCGCTCAGACCGGGGAGCCGCACATCGAGCACGAGACAGGCCGGAGCATCCGGTCGCCGGCTCCCCAGGAAGTCCTGGGCCGTCGCGAACGTTTCCACGCGGAGCCCGACGGAAGCGAGGAGACTGCGCATCGCTGCCCGTATCTCCTCGTCATCATCGACGACGAAGACGACCGGTTCCTCCGTGCTCACGACGCCGGCGGACTCCACGCGGGGAGGATGAACTGAAAGGTGGTTCCGTGGCCGGCGTTCCTCGTGGCCCACAGCTGCCCGCCGTGCTCCTGCACGATGGACCGGCAGATCGCGAGTCCCATTCCGAGGCCCTGGGCTTTGGTGGTGTAGAAGGCCTGGAAGAGCCGCCCGAGGTTCTCCGGGGAGACGCCGATGCCCGCGTCGCGCAGGGCAACCCGGACCCCGGGGACGCCCTCGAGCTCGTGGCGCTCCGTGGTGATGCCGAGCTCGCGTGGCCGTCCCGACACCTCCGCCATCGCCTCGATGGCATTCATGATCAGGTTGATGACGACCTGCTGGAGCTCGACCGGGGAGCCCAGCACGGAGGGCAGACCCTCGGCAAGAGACTCCTGGACGACCACCTGACGCCTCACCATCTCCTGCTCGAGGAGGGGCAGAACCTCGCGGATCGCCTGCGTCAGGTTCAGCGGCGATCGATCGCCGCCGGACTTTTTCAGGAGCGCGCGCGTATGCGCGATCACGTCGCCGGCCCGGCTCGCGTTCCGCACGATCCGTTCAACGGATTCCCGCGCCTGTCCGAGGTCGGGCTGGTCCCGCGCGAGCCAACGCAGGCACGCGCTACCGTTGGTGGCGATGGCGGCCAGCGGCTGATTCAGCTCGTGGGCCAGGGAAGCCGTCAGCTCACCCATGGTGACCACCCGCGTGACGTGCGAGAGCTCCGTCTGCGCCTCGGCCAGAGCTTCCGCGACCTGCCGGCGATCTTCCACGTCCGTGTTCGTCCCGAACCAATGCTCCAGTTCGCCCCGCGCATCATAGAGAGGAACGGCCCGCGACACGAAACGGCGATAACTGCCGCCGGCCGCCCGGAGACGCACCTCGATCTCGTATGGTGTGCGCTGGAGCCTCGCCCGCTCCCGGGCCTTCAGGACGCGCTCGAGATCCGCCGGATGCACAAGGCTCGTCAGGTGCGCGCGCTGGCCATCCTCGAGCCCGAGCCCGCTGTAGTCGACCCACTGCTGGTTGCAGTACGTGAGCACGTCGTCCGCGCGGTAGCCCCAGACCTGGTGCGGGATGGCTTCCGCGAGCATCCGGAGGCGCGCTTCCCCGCTCCGGAGCTCCTCGTTCGTGGCTTCGAGCTCGGCCGTCCGCTCGGCGACCCGCCGCTCGAGCTGGCCGTTCAGCCTGGCGATCTCCGTCTTCGCCTGCTCGAGCTGCGGCGTTTCGAGGACTTCCCACATCCCCTGCCGCTTGGCTATCGCGAACTGGTGGGTCCGGGCCACGTCCAATAGCTCCGTCGCTCCGCTGTTCTCGAGGGGGTACGTACACAACACGGTCATGGGCTGCTCGGTGACCGAGTTGCTGAGCTGCTCCTCGTACTCCATGAAGTCCCGCCAGTCCCTCTTGTCGAGACAGCCGGTATTCCCGCTCACCCGCATGCCCGGATAGCCGTTGCCCAGCGCCCGCTCGAGCTTCTCGTTCCAGGCGGCGGTGACCCGGTGCAGATCGACCGTGCCTCCATCCGGGTACCACTCGCTGGTCCGGAAAACCTCGATGCTCCGATCCGACGTGTACCGGTTCAGCCCGGGCACCGCCCGTCCCAAGGCATGCCAGGCATCGTCCTCCGTGAGCGGCTCGGAGATGACCCACACGCAAAACTCCCATCTTCCAGCCCGCACTTGAAGAAGGGGACGAGCGTGTCGAGCAGATCGTCCTTGGTTTCGTAGAAGTGGCAGAAGTGAGTGCCCCACGGCATGTCCCCCACGGGATCGATGCCCGTCCTCCTCAGCGCCGTCGCCATCTTTCCACTCCCCTTGCCCGGCGCCCGCCGGCCCAAAAATCCTTCGCGCCCGCGGGGACTTGACGGAGTCTTGGCCCGAAGGCCTTGTCACAGTGGGCAGGTCGTGGGGCCGGCCCCGCCGGCGAAGAGTCGTCAGGAAGTGCGAGGGTCCGAACAGACGGTCATGCGTCCGCTCGAGTCGTCTCGCGCGTGACGCCCTCCGCATCCCCGGTGTGCCGCGGAGCCTACGCTCTTCACGGGTCGCACGCTAGCGGGAAGTTGCGGATGCTACGTGAGGTGTTGCGGACCCTACAACCGCCGCTTCATCCCGCAGCACCGGGGACGTCCGTCGAGGCGGGCGTGAGGGCATGGTGGAGGACTTCCTCGGCGTCGTCGACAAGCACGAAGCGCAGCTGTTTCCGGAGCTCCTCAGGTATGTCTTCGATATCACGCTCGTTTCGGCGGGGCAGGATCACCTCGCGGATGCCCACGCGGTGCGCGGCCAGCACCTTCTCCTTGATCCCTCCCACGGGAAGGACCTTGCCCCGGAGCGTAATCTCTCCCGTCATCGCCAGGTCGCTCCGCACCGGCCGTCGGGTGGCGAGCGACGCCAGGGCTGTCACGATGGTCACCCCGGCCGACGGCCCGTCCTTGGGGATGGCCCCGGCCGGCACGTGCACGTGGATGGTCCTGTTCTCGAAGATCTTGGGATCGATATCGAGGGCCTCGGCGTTGGACCACACGTAGGACACGGCGGCCTGGGCGCTCTCGCGCATCACGTCGCCGAGCATCCCGGTGAGGACGAGACGCTCCTCGCTGCTCGGCATCATCGTGACTTCGACGAACAGGACATCTCCGCCCACGGGCGTCCAGGCGAGGCCCGTGGCCACGCCCGGCCGGGTGGTGCGCTCCGCCACCTCGTCGAAGAAGCGCGGTCGCCCGAGGTATTCCGCGAGATTGTCGGCGGTGATGCGGATCGGCTCGCGCTTTCCCTCGGCGAGCCGGCGCGCGACCTTGCGAGCGACGGCCGCGATCTCCCGATCGAGACTCCTCACCCCGGCTTCGCGCGTATACCCGCGCACGATCTGGCGGATGGCTTCGGGCTCGAAGGAGAGCTCGGTGGCGGCGATGCCATGCGCCATGAGCTGCTTCGGGACCAGGTACTCCCTCGCGATCCCGACCTTCTCCTCATCCGTGTACCCGGAAAGCGTCAGGATCTCCATCCGGTCACGCAGCGGGCCGGGAATGGTATCGAGGGCATTGGCGGTGGCGATGAACAGCACCTGTGAGAGGTCGAAGGGCACCCCGAGGTAGTTGTCCACGAACGTGTGGTTCTGGGCCGGGTCCAGCACCTCGAGGAGCGCGGAGGATGGATCGCCCCGCCAGTCCGCGCCGATCTTGTCGATCTCGTCGAGCATGAAGACCGGATCGCGGGTCTCCACGCGCCGGAGGGCCTGAATGACGCGGCCGGGAAGGGCGCCGATATATGTCCGCCGGTGGCCCCGGATCTCGGCTTCGTCCCGCACCCCGCCCAGGGACATGCGCGCGAACTTTCGCCCCAAGGCCCGCGCAATGCTCTGGCCCAGGCTGGTTTTGCCCACCCCGGGCGGCCCCACGAAGCAGAGGATAGGCTCCCGCGCCGGATCGTCCCCCGTCACACGGGTCGGCTCGGCTCCGGATTGTGCGGTCTGGCCGCTTCGCTCCGCGCGAAGCTTCTTCACGGCCAAGTACTCGAGGATCCGGTCCTTGACCTTTTCGAGGTCGAAGTGATCCTCGTCCAGCACCTGGCGAGCTCGATGGATGTCGATGGCGCCACCGGCGAGCTTGCTCCAGGGCAGGCTCGCCAGCCACTCGAGATACGTGACGATCATGCCGTGCTCGGGCGAGGCGGGCGAGAGACCGGCGAGCCGGCTCAGCTCACGCTCTGCTTCGCGCTTGGCCTCTTCAGGCAGGCCCGCTTCGTCGATGCGGCGGCGCAGGTCGGCGACTTCGCTTCCGCCTCCCTCCTCCTCTCCGAGCTCTCGTTGAATGGAACGAAGCTGCTCGCGCAGATAGTATTCGCGCTGCTTCTTGGTCAGCCGCTCTTCGGTCTCGGTGGTGATCTTGCGGCCCAGCTCGCGCACCGCGAGCTCTTTCTGCAACAGGTCGACGAGCCGGCGAAGCTTGCTCGCGACCGGATTCATCTCTAGGAGCTCCTGCCGCACCGTGACGTCGACCGGCACCACCGACGCGACGAAGTAGGTGAGCCGGAGAGGATCGGGGACGTTCTCCGCCGCCACTGCCAGCTCGTCAGGCAGCTCCGGCGAGGCCTCGACCAGCCGACGGAAGATGTCCACGACGGCCCGGCGAAGCCCTTCGATGTCCGAGTCCTCGCCGGTCTGCTCTCGCGCCACCTCGATCCGCGCGACCAGGTACGGCTCCGTGCTGACGAAGTCGAGGAGCCGGATCCGCTCGATGCCCTGGACCATGAGGCGCACGCTGCCGTCGGGTGCCCGCATGAGCTGGTGGATCATCCCGACCGTGCCGATGGCGTGGAGATCGCCGGGCCCGGACGCCTCGACCTTCGGATCACGCTGGGCTACCAGCGCCACGAGCCGGTTCCCGCGCATGACCTCGTCGACGAGACGGACGGAGCGCGGCTGCCCCACCGCGAGGGGGGCGGCCGTCGAGGGGAGCACCACCGCGTCCCGCAGCGGGAGGACGGGCAGTGCGTCGGGGATGACGAAGTCGCCGGAGCTCCCGCCGGCTTCCGCAGCCATCAGCGGGCTGTCTCGCGCTTCGGCAGCGTGATGCGGAGCAGGCCCCGATCGTAGCGCGCGTCCACCCGCTCGGTGTCCACGGGAGCCGTCAAGGGCAGCTCGAGCCGGAACGGCCCCTGGCGTATGCTCACCGCGTGATACGTCGCCGCGGCCTCGGGCGGAGCGAGGCGCCGTCGCCCCTCGACGACCAGCGCATCCTCGAAGAGCTGTACCTCGAAGTCCTCCTCGTCGATACCGGCGAGGTCCACGATGATCTCGATCGTGCCCGCCGTCTCGTAAGTGTCGGCATCGGGCCGCCAGCGGCTCTCCACGAGGAGACGCAGCCGATCGGTCTGCCAGAGGTCGTCGAACGGTCCCGGCTGGCCGGAACGCACCACCATTGCATAGCGATAGCTCAATCGTCGGTAGCGCATGGTGCCTCTCGCAAGACCTGTTGCGGTTAACCCCCGTTCAGCTTCCCGGCAGCCCGCGGTGCCTCCCTGAGGATAGCCTCATGGGCAGGCAAGCGTCTCGAGATCTGACCGGGACCTCCTCGCGGCGGCCTGGGTGAAGATTCACCCGTATGACCAGGATCTCACCCACCGCTCTGGATGCTGCCTGCGCGAAAACCGGCATCTCAGCCGAGGGGAATCCTGACCGCCACGTCGAGCTTGGAGTAGTACTTCTTCACGTCACCGGCGCCGTACTTGGCCCGGAACATGTTGGCGACCTTGCGGACCCGGGCGCGGTCCTTGATCAGAGTGACCTTCCTGGCTGTCCATTTCGACCGTTTGGCAGCAAGGGCAATCGTGCGATTCTTCAGCAGATTCTTGTACCACTCCGTGTCGGAGCCCTTCACGGGAAGGAGATGCAGCGCCTTGCCGTCTTCGACGAACCATACGGGGACAGCGATTTTCCGGCCGGATGATCGGCCGGTGACCGTGATCTTGATCTCCTCCGTGCTCTGGAGCGCCTTGCTGAGATCTCTGAGCGCCATGTTCGCATTTCCTGAGCAAAGGATATGCCAGTCGTGGGGCGGGAAAGAACTACGGGCTCTTGAGCCGTATATCCTCGTAGGAGGGGAAGGGATACATCGGGATGACGTTGATGGTGTGCTCTGCCACCCGCGGTCCCACGCCGATGATCCCCCGCAGGTCCATGAGAGGCGCGAACATCGCCCGGTCGATGGTGAGCTGTTGGATGCGATAGAGAATGGCTTCGCGCTTGGCCGGATCACGCTCGCGGGCCTGCTGCAGGAACATCTCGTCGAGATCGGGATACCCGCCGTACGCGTAGCTGCCTTTGGAGTAGATGAACGCCTCGACGCGGCTCGCGGCATTGCCCGAATTCCCTACCGCGACGAGAAAGACCCCCCGGAGCTTCTTCTCCTGCCAGGCGGCGTAGAACGCCGCGCGCTCCATCGCCCGCATCCTCATTCGGATGCCCACGGCGTTCAGGCTATTGAGCACGGCATCGCCCACCGTGGAGAAGCCGGGAATGGGCACGAACTCTCCGGCGTCGAGGCCGTTCGGATAGCCGGCCTCGGCGATCAGCTGCTTGGCTTTCTGGGGGTCGTAGGCGAGGGGCGGCACCTGCAGGGCGAAGTCCATCACACGGGGGACGATGACGCCCGCGGGCGGGCAGAAGCCGAGGCAGGCCGCCTCGTTAGTCGCCTTCCGATCCAGCGCGTAATTGACGGCCAGCCGCAGGCGCTTGTCGCTCCACGGCGACTTCGGATCCCACTGGTCGGCGAACTCGATCCAGAAGATCGAGGCGTGACGGGTGGCGACCAGTGCCATCCGGGGGTCGCGCTTCACCGCCTCCCCTTCCGGTCCGTCGAGGAAGAGCGCGTAGTCCGTCTCCCCGCTCTTGAGCATGGCCAGGCGCGTGGTGCTGTCCGGCACGCCCTTCATTGTCAACCGCTTGATGTAGGGCGCGTGCCGCCAGTACGCCGGATAGGCCTCGAGGACCACGTCGACACCGGGCCGCTGGCTCACGAACTTGTATGGGCCCGCGCCGACTGGCCGCTGCCGGAAGCCGTCGGCGCCCACGGACTCGAAGTATTTCCTGGGCAGGACGATGCCGGCGGCGGTGGCGGTGGTGCCATAGAAGGTCATGAAGTCCGGCCACGCTTCCTTCAAGTGAACGCGCAATGTCAGGGGATCCACCGCCTCCACCAGCCGCACGCGCGCCTGCAACTGCTTCGCGCCAGCACCCTGGTAGCGCTCGAAGCTCCACTTGGCATCGTCCGCCGTCACGGGATCGCCGTTGTGGAACTTGAGCCCACGGCGCAGCTTGAACTCGTACACGAGCCCGTCGGGACTCTCCGTCCACGACTCGGCCAGACTCGGCCCCATCTTCTGTCCGGGCAGCGGACGCACCAGCGCGTCGTGTATCGCGTAGAGAACGCCGAAGGGCGTGATCTGGGGCGGTGCGGAAGAGGGATCGAACCAGCTGGGGGCGAGGGTGACGTGGAACGACAAGGTCACCTCGCCCACCGGCGCCTGGGCGCCCGTCGGCGTCTGGGCGAAAGACGGCTGGGCGGCGAGCGCGAGGGCGATCGCGAGGAGCGACGCGACGGTGCGTGTGACCGCCCCAAGGGCCACGGCGCCCTTTACCATGGCGGGGATCCTGCCAGATCAGCCGGAGCGCGTCAAACCGCTCCCCTCAGACCACGCGCTCGCTTCTCAGCGCGGCCACATCCGCCGGGGTCATACCGAGGAGACCCGTGAGCACCTCGTCGGTGTGCGTTCCAAGCGGTGGGCCCGCGTGGGTCACCCGGCCGGGCGTGGCGGACAGGCGCGGGATCACCGCGGGCTGGGGCAGCGGGCCCACCTCGGACGGCACGTCGATGATGGTCTCCCGCTCGCGATAGTGCGGGTCCTTGAAGATGTCGGCCATGCTCATGATGGGCGAGTGCGGAATGTCGTGGGACTTGAGCCCTTCGAGGGCTTCGTCGAAACTCCGCGCATTGAACCAGGCCTCGGCCATGTCGATGAGCTCGACCATGTGGGCGGCCCGCCCCTCGTGGCTCGCGAATTTGGCATCCTTCGGCAGATCGGGCTGGCCGAGCATGGCGCAGAGCCGCTCGAAGAGATGCTGGGCCGGTGTGGTGAAGACGATGTAGTGGCCGTCGCCCGTTCGAAACGCTCCCCCCGGCCAGCCCGAATGCTGTACGCCGCCCCGCTCGCGCACCACGCCCTTGCGCCCGTAGAACGTGGTCGAGTATTCGAGAACGCGGAAGGCGGACTCGTAGAGCGCGGCGTCGATCCACTGCCCTTCCCCGGTGGCGTCGCGGTGACGGAGCGCGGCCATGACTCCAAAGGCCGTGAAGAGACCGGTCATGTAGTCGGGGTAGACGGGGGTGGGCCGGGACGGCGGCCGGTCGGCAGGGCCGTTGAGATACCACGTGCCCCCGAAAGCCGAGGCGATGGCGGCGAAGCCCGGCCCCTGGCGCAAGGGCCCCGTCTGGCCGAAGGCGGTGATGCGGGCCATGACCAGCGACGGCTTGAGCTTGTGGAGATCCTCCCAGCCCAGCCCCCAAGACTCGAGCACGCCGGGGCGGAAGTTCTCGATAACCACATCGCAGAGCGGGACGAGACGGCGGACGATCTCCTGCCCCTTGGCCGTGTGGAGATCGAGGGTGATCACCTTCTTGCCGCGATTGTCCACGGCGTACCAGTAATTGGTGCCGTCCTCGGTCGGCCCGAGGCGCCGGAGGTCATCGCCTTTACCCGGCAGCTCGGTCTTGATCACCTCGGCGCCGAATTCCGCCATGAGAGTGCCGCAGAAGGGCCCGGCCACGATTTGCGCCAGCTCGAGGACGCGGATGCCGGTCAAGGGCAACGGACTGTCGGTCATGGCGAGCGGAGGGATTCTAGCAGACAAGTCGATCTCCTCGTTCCCCGGAGCGGAGCCCAAGGCGAGGGCTCTTGGCGCTGACCAGGACCGGGGATGGTGTCCCTATTCACAGGAGGCAACAACTGTCAAGGTTCTCGACGCACGCTGATCAGCGTACGCCAATATGCGTAATCGAGTTCCCTCTGCATGGCCGCTCCGGAGATCTTCCCCCCGAAAAAACAGGCAATAAGCACAGGTTTCTATTGACAGGGGCGCTTGCATCGCTTAGGTTCCGGGTGCGTTTCGATTTAAACGTTTCGATTTAAAAAAGTGCACAACGACATCGGGCGAGCAGGGGAGACGTTAGCGTGACAAAACTCCTCACGATGGAATCGCTCCCCGCGAAGGACGGTCTCGCCCACGCGCGCCGCATTCCCATCGCACATCTGCAGCTCGCACAGTTCCCGCGAAGCGGCCAATGAAATCTACAGGAAGTCGCTCGTCTATCAGGAGGTGGATGGTGCGCGAAAGCTCGTGGCCGCGAATTACGTCCTCAGGAGCAAGAACCGCGTCGGCACCCAGAAACCGTTGACGACAATTGAAATCTGACTGGAGGTAGGGGATGAGCGTGGGATCGAGAGCATTGCTAGAACGCGTGACTATTGTGAGTGCCTTGCTGGCGTTGGCCGCCGTCGCTCGTCCGGAGGCGGTGGGGGCGGCCGTGGGTAACTCTCTCCGGACGATCACGCCCACCGCCGCTACGACGGTCGATGGGACGGTTGTGGATCCCACCTGCGGTAACCAGGGCGGGACCTCAGTAGCTATCGTCCAGGGCTCGAAGCTCGACAAAGTCAACGCTGTCACAAACCCCGTGCTCCTGGCAATCACCTGCCTGGACAACTCGGACGTCACCAAGCGATCGCGCGTGAACTTCATCAACCTCTCTTTGGGCGCCACTTCGGGCTGGGTGATCAAGTCGATCCCGACGAAGATTTCCGGTGCTGTCGCCGCCCCGGGCAACGGCTGGGCGCACCTCGTCCATCGCCCGGACAAGGGCGACCTCCTTGGCTGCGGCAACGACGGCACGATCTACAGCATCGATTTCAGCCAGTTCACCACCAGCATTGCCGATGGCACCGCCACGCTGCTCCCCAGGCCCTCGAATCTGTCGAACAGCTGTGGCGGCCTGGCGTGGGATCCGGAAGAGGACATGATCTATCAGGGCCTGACCGTTGGGAACAACCAGATCGACGTCGCCCGCTTCAAGGACGGGACGGCAGCGGTCCTCGGCACCGTCAATACGCCGCAGACGTGCACCCCCAGGGGCCTTGCCATCACGGGCGGGGTGCTGGTTGTGGCATGCGGTGGCACCACGCCCACAATACTCCGGTTTGACAAGAACACCGGAGCCGCGCTCAGCCCCAACGGGACGCTGAGCGCGGCCGTGCTCAATCCTCTCGGCGACCTCGCGTGTGACCCCGTGACGTTTTCGGGCCAGTTCAGGGATGCGCTGTGGTCACGGAACGGGGTCAACGGCAACGGGGTCGTCGCGCTCGAGTTCCCACCCTTCACCTGCGGTCTCCCCTCGAACGCCACCGTATTGTGGGCAGGACTCTCCGCCCCCAGCGGGGGTGTACCCGGCGCCGCTCTCAATCCGGCATGTTTCGACGGGGCCGGGAATGTCAAGGATTTGGACGGCGACGGCCTCCCCGACTGCTGGGAAGACGGTACGCTATGGCTTGCTAACGGCGGCGACGGCAAGCCAGGGATCGACTTTGATGGCGATGGTGTCCGCGACCTCGTGCTCTGCGTGGACGTTGACACGAACGGCGACGGCGTCGTCGACGCGAACGAGTGTGCCAGCAAGGACCGCAAGGACCTCTTCGTCGAGATCGACTGGATGCAGGATCACAAGCCTGACCCCCAAGCCCTGAGTCAGACCCAGAGCGTGTTTATCGCTGGCGTCAAGAGCGTCAGAGGAGCCTTCGCGGCTGCTCCGGTACCCGTGTGCAATCCCAGCAACCCGCTTTGCATCTTGACCGAGACCGGCATCCGACTCCACCTCCAGGTCGACGAGCAAGTGTCGTTCACCACCTTCGCCGGCACGACGGCGACGCACGTCACCGAGCTCGTGTTCACGCCCTGCACCCCGCCGGCCATCAATCCGAACGGTACCCTCAACGTCAAGAGCCTCAGCGACTCGGCGGACTTCGACGTCATCAAGAACGGGATCAACGGGATCAAAGCGAACTTCGGGACTGCTGCCGAGCGCGCCAGCGGCGCCAACACCCTGAACGCGAAGCGCCTGGCGTTCCGCTACGTCCTCTTCGGCCACAACCTGACTGGAACTGGCGGGGCTGGCTTCAACGGCTCGGGCTGCTCGGAGGTGGCCGGGGACGACGCGGCGGTCACGCTGGGGACCTTCACCCCCCAGACGACGGTCGGCGGAGTCACGCACAACCGCGGACTCACCGACCAGCAAGCGGGCACCTTCATGCACGAGTTCGGCCATACCCTCGGGCTGCAGCATGGGGGCCACGACAAGTTCAACTGCAAGCCCAACTACCTGAGCGTCATGAGCTACAGCCGCCAGTTCGCCGGGAGCCCTATCCCGAACCGTCGGCTGGACTACTCGTCCGCCCAGCTGATCACCCTGAACGAGGCAGGTGGTCTAAACGAGAATGTCGGGCTCGGTGCTGACGTGAGTCTGGGGCCCGAATCCCCGTTTTTCCCCTCGGCGGACCAGACCGCGTTCGGCCCGAGCGCCTGGTCGGTGGTGACGGCCACGGGGGTTGTCTGCTCCGCAACCGCGCTGAATTGCATCAACTGGGACAGGAGCAGCCAAGGCGGGAAGTCGACTTATCAGTCTGCTACCAGCGCGGACATCAACAATGGGCCGGGCTGTGACGGAATCGGCACAGTCCTCGAGGGGCACAACGACTGGAACAGTCTCCTCTACCGTGCCTCGGCGGCCCTCGATTTCGCCGGCGGTGTTCATACCGCGACTTCCCAGGAGCACGTCAGCATCACCAGCGAGCAGGAGAACCAACTGTTCCTCGCCGCCGATCTCGACGGCAACGGCGTCGCCGATGCTAAGGATTGCGGGGCGTTCCCCTGCACGCACCGAATCGATATCAAGCCGAGTTTCCCGGTGCCGAAGGTGATCAGCCTGGGAGCTGAAGCCAACGTAACCATTGCGATCTTTAGTGAACCGAACGGTACACAGGTCGCACAGGCGTGGAGTGCGCCCGCACTAGTGCAGACTGCCACTCTTACGTTCGGCGTCGAATCTCTCGTGTTTCCCGTGAAGATCAACAACAGTGGTGGAGGGACGTGCTCGATTTCAGATGTGGCGGATCCGGTAACCGGACAGAAAGACGCAATCAAAGACTTGAAGTGTCAATTCCCGACGTCCGGGTTGCCGCTCGGCGCTCACCACGGCGTGGTTTCCGGGTTCTTCACTTTCACATTCGTCGACCCAGTCACAAACCAAACGGTGGTCGAATCCAGGGCTTTCCGTGCCAGACAGGACTTCACTGTTGTCCCGTGACGGGATGCCCGCAACCGAGAACGAAGCTTCGAAACTCCGCTTCGGCACATGGCGTGCCGGGACGGACCAACCAAGGAGGAACACCATGAAAAGCAGAGCTGCCTTGAGTGCGCTAGCGGTGATAGGGATCTTGGCATTGTCGGCGACGGTGGCGCAGGCCGGGGGCGGAGGGGGGTCTCCGTCCCCACTCACCTCCTTCTTTGTGTGCCACGGAATCAGCGACAAGAGCGCCTCGGAGGCGTTCGTCGATGTCGATTCCTCTTTCTTCCTCGCCAACCCGCTGAGCATCACGATCGGCAGCGGAGCTCTAGCCTGTGCGTTCGCCAAGTTGTTTCCCGGAGGATCCTTCCACATCCCATGCCCTGGGACCGACTGTAACGAGATCGACCCCAATCCCATCCAGGGCCAACAACTGAAGTGCTACAACTTCTCCGCGTCCCGTCAACCAAGCCCCGCACCAGCCACTCGGAACAGCTACGACATCAGCGATGCGTTGCTCGGCCAAGACCTCGGCGTTCAAGCCAACCAGCTCCACTTCATTTGCGCACCGGCCAACTTTCTTCTGCGTGTCCCTTGACGGTGGTGCAGTGCCAGGAGGACAGAGGCAGACACGGTGGGGTAACGCGAGCCTCGGGATCAGCTAGGTCGGGCTGAGGGATCGCGTCTCCGGTCTGGCCACAGAGGCCCTGCCGCTCCTCTCGCGAGCGCGGTGACCACCGGAGGGAGGTGGTCGGCCCAGGGGGCGGCCGCCTCGAAAGCCGCGGCGGCCCGGAGGACGGCGGCGTCCTGACGGCGGCGGCCGACGATCTGGAGGCCCACCGGCAGCCCGTCCCGCGTGAAGCCGCAGGGCACCGAGATCGCGGGCAGGCCAGTCAGGGTGATGCCGTACGTCAGGTAGAACCACTGCGTGTAGTCGCCGAGGCGCCGGCCGTTGATCTCAGTCAGGTATGGCTGCTCCACGGGAAATGGCGGCACCGCCACCGTCGGGAGGACCAGCAGATCGTGGGTCGCCATGAAGGCCCGCACGCGATGCCAAAGCACAGAGCGGAGCACCTCGCCGCGTGCGATCTCCCTCGCGGTCAGCGCCAGGCCCTTCTCGACGTCCCGGACCAGATCCTTCTGCATTCGCTCTCGCCATTCGGGCAGCTTGTCGGCGTGGAGAGCGACCATCATCGGCCCGCGGGTGGCGCGTATGATGTCAGGCACCTCGGAGAAGTCGGGGCAGGCAGCCTCGATGCGGGCGCCCAGACTGCGCAAGACCCGGAGCGCATCATGGGCCACGCCGGCCACCTCCTCGTTCACGGGAATGAGCTCGTGGAGATCCGGTGTCCAGGCCACCCGCCAGCCCTTGATCGAGGGCGCCTTCACCGCGCGTGTGAACTCGCTCGCGTCGACATCGTACGAGAGCGGAGCGCGGTCGTCGGGACCAGCCATTGCCGAGAGCATGAGGGCGACGTCGGCGACGGTGCGCGCGATCGGTCCGGTGACCCCCAGAGAATCCCAGATCAGCATCCGGGGATGCGACGGGACAAGACCCGGCGAGGGGCGGAACCCTACGACACTGCAGAAGGCCGCCGGCGTCCGGAGCGAGCCGCCGAGGTCCGAGCCCTGGGAGATAGGGCCCATACCCGTAGCCACGGCAACCGCAGCGCCGCCGCTCGAACCCCCACAACTGAGCGCCGTATTCCACGGGTTACGCGTGGCACCGAACACGGCGTTGAAGGTGTTGCCGCCGGCACCGAACTCGGGCGTATTCGTCTTGCCTACCACGATGGCCCCGGCCGCTTTGAGACGCTGCACCACGAGGTCGTCGCCATCGGGTACGTGGTCCTTGTAGATGAGCGACCCCCATGTCGTGCGAATCCCCTTCGTGGCAAACAGATCCTTGATCGACACCGGCACGCCGTGGAGCAGGGGCAGCGCGGTGGCCTTTCGGCCCAACATGCGAGTGGCCCGGCGGGCCGAAGCCAGCGCAGATTCGCGCGCCACGGTGACGTAGGCGTTCACGGCGGGGTTTACCGCGTCGATGCGGGCGAGCACCGCCTTCATCACCTCCAGCGGTGAAATCCTCCGTGCGCGATAGAGACGAGCAAGCTCGCTGGCCGGGGTGAAGCAGACGTCGCGGTTATGCCTCATGAGCTCGATCGCTGCCGTGGGGATGCTCGAAGGCTGGGTCGGGGCTGGGCTGAAGCACGTTCAGACCCGGGCGTCCACCGCCGGCGAGCGCAGGAAGCCCGGCCGCCGTCTGTACACGACCCAGCGCGTGACCCACTCCACCGGCCCCACAGCGAAGTAGCGAAACCACGCGGAGGACGCGAGCAACTGGAAGGCCCAGACTCCCACTACGATCGCGAACTGGCCAGCCCGATCCACACGGCCGAAGAGACCGAGGCCGTGGCCGTAGAAGATCGTCGTGCAGATCACCGACTGCAGCAGGTAGTTGCTCAGGGCCATTCGTCCCACGGCCGCCACCGGGCGAAGCGGCCAGCCGCGCTGGCAGACCAGCATCACAAGGGCGGTCCAGCCCAGCGCCACGAAGAGATTGCCCCAGTAGTCTAGCTGCTGGCTGGTCAGCGTGAAATCCAGGAGGTCCCACTTCGTCACGAAGCTCCGCCAGAGCCCGAGCGAGATCAACAGGATGCCGGCACCGAACCCGAGGGTCCCCATTCCCAGATAGAAGGTCCGCGAACGGGTGGCGTTGATGACGCCCAGCTTGAACAGCGCCATGCCGATCAGCATGAGGCCTATCATCTGCCAGAGGAGGCGAGTGACGAAGGCCACCGTCTGCGTCTCCAATGCCGCCGGCACCCTATGGCCCATCTGCTCGGCCCATCCCCCTCGGTACTGGGCGATCTCGAGAGCAATGACCGAGGGCTGCGGCGTCCACTGCGCTCTCCACGCCGCCAGCGCGACGGGGTCGGACTGTGCCGTGGACCATGTGAGCGCGAACGATAGTGCCGAGCCGCCGGCGAAAGCCAGGCCACCGAAGACCAGCAGCCACCGAGGCGAGAACCGGCGGGCGGGAAAGACGACGGCGCCGCAGAGGGCCAAGGGGACGAGCATGTCTCCGTACCAGACGAAGTACGCGTGCAGGAGACCCAGGACCAGCAGGGCCGCCATCCGACGCACGTGGGCGCGCCAGGCCGACATAGCCCGGTCGCCGCCGCGACCCGACTGCATGACGATGCTCACGCCGAGCAGCATGGCGAAGATGGAGATAAACTTTCCGTCCGCGAGCACGGAAGTGGCGAGCCACACCCACCAGTTCAGGCCCTCGAGGTTACCGTAGGCCGTCGGGTTCCAGCGGGCCAGGCTAGGGAACGCGAAGAGCTGGATGTGGACCGCGAGCATCCCGAGCACGCCAACTCCCCTGAGCACGTCGAGCGACCTGATCCGCGGCGAGGGGTTCGTGGCAAGCGACCCGTTGTCCATGCGACGGCTCACTCCTCGGTGATACCCAGCTCGCTCAGTAAGGAGGCGGCCTCGCGGAGCAAGAGCGGCATGTCCATCGCGCGGAACAGGCGCGTCGCGATCAGGAGATGGTCTTCGGCGCGGTCACGGTCGCCGGCGCGGAGGTACAGCCGACCGATTCCCAGCTCGCCGCGCGCGACAAGGGGACGCATCTCCAGCTCTTCCGCCAGCGCGATCGCAGCTAGGTAATAATCCTCGGCATTGTCGAGGTCGAAGGCGCCGCGCGCGGCAGCCTCCCCGAGCACGTGGAGTGCGATCGCCTCATCCCCACGCTGACCTCGCTCCTTGGCGAGGGCCAGCGCCCGCTGGGCGACGGTGGAGGCCTCGTCGATGTGACCCGCGCAGAGACAGGCCTCGCCGAGCAACGCCAGCACGGCCGCCTGCTGCATCAGGAGCCGCCTCGACTCGACATCGTCTGCGGCCGCTCGCACCAGAGCGACGCCCTCCTCAATCCGCCCGGCCAGGAGATAAGCCCCGCCCAGGAATCGGGCAGCCTGCGGACGCAGCAGCGTGAGGTTTGCCTCACCGGCGACGCTGTAGGCTCGCTCGAGCGCGGGGCCTGCGGTGTCGAGGTCGCCCTTGACGAGGGAGCTGTACCCCAGCCCGATGTAGGCCCCGGCGAGGCTGTACGGGCTGCCTAGCTCTTCGGCGAGAGCCACCGCGCGGCGGCCGGCGTCGACGCCCTGGTCGAATTCCCCACGCTCCGCCAGACAGCGCGCAAGCCAGGCGAGGGTGATGGCCTGGAACGCCGCCCAGGAGCCAACCATGCCGAACGCGCCCGTTCGCCATGCGGTCGGAGGCGACGCCTCGACGGCCCGCAACAGCTCAGAGGCGCGGCGGTAGTCTCCGAGGGCATGACAGGTGAGCCCGAGGTAGTGGCTGGCGTAGAGCTGCAGCGGCAGGTCCTGCAGCTTATCGCCCATGGCCAGCGCTTGCTCAACAAGCGTTCGCGCCTCGGCGAACCGTCCCGTCTGGCGGAAGTATTCGGCGGTGTGGATGGAGACCAGCCCGAGCCGACGAGCATCGGAGATCGCGCTGGCCATGCCCTCCGCTTCCTGCAGGTAGGTCAGCATCTTCTCAAAATCGCCGAGCCGGTAGAGCGAGCCCCGCAGCTCGAGGCGTACATCGATCTCTTGCTCCCGCCTTTCCTGCGTCTCGGGCAGGTGGCGGAGCGCCTCGCGCGCCTCTTCGAGACTGGCCACAGCCTGCTGGTATGCCGACCTCCTCTCGGCCTTGACCGCGGCCTGCCTGAAATAGGCCGCGGCCTGGTTCCACACCTGTCCGCGCCCGAAGTGGTAGGCGATCAGCTCGACGACATCGTCGGTCCGTCCCGCGTAGAGCTCCTCGAGGCCGAGCCCGGCCGCCGCGTGGTACGTTCGCCGCCGGCGCTCCAGCACGGCGCCATACACGACGTCCTGGGTCAGCGCGTGCTTGAAGCTGTACATCAGCTCGGGATCCTGAGCGCTCGGGAAGACGAAGTCGAGGGCATGCAGGTCCCGCAGGTGCCCGGCCACCAGATCGGGTGCGAGGTGGAGCACGCGAGAGACCAGGGAAATTCCAAAGCGGCGCCCCACCACCGCCGCCCCCTGAAGCGTCTGCTTGAGAGGCTCCGCGATGCGATCGAGGCGAGCCGCGATGATGTCGTGGATGGTCGCAGGGACCGTCACGTCGGGTCGGCTCAGTCGCGCCTCGCCGTTTTCAACAACGACCCCACCCGTCTCCAGGAGCTGGCGGAGTATCTCCTCCACGTACAGAGGGTTCCCCTCGCTCTTCTCCGCAAGCATCTTGAAGAGCTGCTCGGAAACCTCTGCCGCGGTCAGGAAGGTCCGGACCATTCCCTGGACGTCGCTCGCCTCGAGTCCCTCGAGTGTGATCGCCTCCGCCAGCGGCGGGGCGAGCCAGGGCGCCGCGTAGCCCGGGCGCGAGGTCAGCACGAGCAGGAAGCGGTGGCCGGGCAGGCCCGACGCCAGATGTGCGAGGAATTTCTCGGAGGCTGTGTCGACCCAGTGCATGTTCTCGAGAATGAGGATGAGCGGTCCGGTCTCGCTCGCGCGGACAAACACGTCGCGTAGCGCGTTGAGGGTCCGCTCCATGAGCTGCGGCCCGGACAGGCGATCGAGGAATTCGGGAGGCGCGGCGACGCCGAGGAAGTGGGCAAGCAGGGTGACCGGCTCCTCACCCTCCATGCCCAGGAGATGAAGCTGCTCGGCGACGCGGCGCCGAAGCTCCTCTCCGGCGACCGCGTCGGCGAGCCCGAGGTAACGCCGCAGCAGCTCCACGATGGGTCGGTACGCCATCGAGCGGCCGTACGACACGCACGTCGTCTCCACCTCGAAGGTGCCCGTGGCGTCGAGCCGGCCCAGGAACTCGTAGAGCAGGCGCGACTTGCCCACGCCCGCCTCGCCCGACAGCAACACGATGGCGCCCTGTCCTCCGGCGGCTCGCTTCCAGGCGGCATTCAGAAGCTCGAGCTCTCGCTCTCGCCCGACCAGCGGGGAGAACCCCCGCTCTCTCGAGGCCTCGAGCCTCGTCTGTCTGCGCTTGCCCGTGACCCCGTAGACTCGGACGGGCTCGGTCTTGCCCTTGACCTGGAAATCGCCCAGGTCCTCGAAGGTGAAGAACCTGTCCCGCGTGTGCTGGGTGCCCCGGCTCGTGACGATCTGGCCGGGCTTGGCGATGGCGAGGAGCCTAGCCGCGAGGTTCGTCGTATCGCCCACTGCCGTGTAGTCCATGCGGAGGTCGCGGCCGATGGCGCCGACGACGACGGGGCCTGTATTGATCCCCATCCGCATGCGGAACTCGATCCCGTGGACCTGCCTGACGTCCTCGGCCAGGGGCTTCAGGCCCTCCTGGATCTCCAGCGCCGCGCTGAGCGCGCGCTGAGCGTGGTCCTCGTGGGCGATGGGCGCCCCGAAGAGCGCCATCACCCCGTCGCCCAGGAACTGGTTGATCGTGCCCTCGTGGCGGTGAACGGCGTCCAGGATCACCTCGAAGACGCGGTCCATGATCCCGTGCACGTCTTCGGGATCGAGCTTCTCGGACATCGCCGTGAAGCCCGAGACGTCCGAGAACATCACAGTGACGATCTTCCGCTCGCCCTCGATCGCCCCCTTCGAGGTGAGGATCTTCTCGGCAAGGTGCTTGGGAGTGTAGGACTGGGGAGAGGCGAACCGATCGGCTGGCTCGGCTGGCGATGCCGGCGGGGATGCCGGCGCGCCACACGAGCCGCAGAACTTCTTCCCGGCGGTGAGCTCCGCGCCGCAGGCGCGGCATGGGGTCGCGAGGGACGCCCCGCAGTCCTCGCAGAACTTGGCCCCTGCACTGTTTTCCGCCTGGCACCGCGGGCACTTCATAGCGAGCCTCCAAGAAGTCGCGGCACGAGCGATGGGAGAACCGAGCCGAGACTAACGCCTATCCCGCGAGGAATCAAGGACTTTTCGGCCCCGACCGGCGCAAATCGCAGGCACAACCCTCACGATCGCGTCGCGGATGTTGTGCAACAGCGGGGCGGTAACGGCGATCTCCCGGAGGACGATGAAGGCCGAGATGCGCGAGTCCGCGTCCTCTTCCTTGACGTGCTCAGGGACGGTAGAAGGGCTTGTCGCCCCGGATGGTCACCCGATGCCCGTGCCGCCGCTGCGGGAAGTAGTCCCACATGGCGTGGTGCTGGACGCAGCGATTGTCCCAGAAGGCGATGGAGCGCTCCTGCCAGCGGAAGCGGCAGTGGTACTCGGGCGTTTCGATGTGCCGGAAGAGAAGCTGCAGCACGGCATCACTCTCCGCCCGCGTCATCTGCACGATGCGCGTGGTGAATCCGCTGTTCACGAAGAGCGCCCTCCGGCCCGATACCGGATGCGTGCGGATGACCGGATGCTCCGCCTTGGGGAAGACCTTGTCCTCGTCCTTCACGCCGTAGCGACCGCGGTACACGTGCTCGCTCTCGTGCCAGGCGGTGCAGTCCTCGAGGAGCCGCTTCATGGTGTCGGACAGCCCATCGTAGGCCGCGTACATGCTCGCGAAAAGCGTGTCCCCGCCCACCGGCGGCAGCTCGTGCATGTAGAGGATGCTCCCCATGGGAGGCTCCGGGTCGCAAGACACGTCCGAGTGCCAGACTTCCCCGGCCACCCGCTTCGAATTCTCGTCCGCGTGAATGACGAGGATTTCCGGATGCCCCTCGACGAGGCCCGGGGCGGCCGGATGGATGTGGAGCTCTCCGAAGCGACGGCCGAAGGCCTTGTGCTGCTCCGGCGTCAGGTGCTGATCTCGGAAGAAGATGACGCCGTTGTCGATCAGACAATCGCGGATGTGCTTGAACGTTCCCTCGTCCAGCGGCTTCGAGAGATCGACGCCGCTGATCACCGCGCCGACATGGGGCGTGAGCTTCTCAGCACTGATCGGTGCCATCGTTCGCCTCCTTTGGCTCGCATCCATACCCTCTAGCCTGGACTATGCGTGAATACTTGCCCACCCTCACCCTACCCTCTCCCTCTCCGAGGGAGAGGGAACCCTACCGATTCCCTCGCCCCCGGAGGGGGAGAGGGCAGGGTGAAGGGGGCGTACGACCGCCGCTACGTCTTCATGAATAGTCCAGGCTAGGCCGCCGTGTAGCCGCCGTCCACCGGTAGGGCCACGCCCGTCACGAACTCCGCCTCGTCGCTGGCCAGATACAGGATCGCGGCGGCCACGTCCGCCGGCTTCCCGAATCGCCCCAGCGGATGGCGATCCTTGAGCGGCTGGTACCAGCTCGGATCGCTGAAGAACGGCGCCGTCATCGGCGTCTCGATCACGCCCGGGCACACGCAGTTGACCCGCACCTTGGGCGCCCACGTGACAGCCATGGTCCGCGTCAGGTTGACCACGCCGCCCTTCGACGCCGCGTACGCGGGTGACATGGAGCCGCCCACGAGGCCGAAGATGGAGGCGATATTGGTCACCGACCCGCCGGCGCCCGCGGCCAGTTGCGGAAGCGCGGCACGAGAGGCGAGGTACGTGCCGCTGAGATTGACGTCGAGGACACGCTTCCACTCCTCGGGGTCTGGGGTGGCGTCCCGCCGCGCTGCGCTCACGCCTGCCGAGTTGACGAGCGTGGTGATGCGCCCGAATCGACCGAGCGCCGTCTCGACCATCCGCCCGCAGCTGCCCTCATTGGTGACGTCGACGAGCAGGGCGACCGACTCCCCGCCATCCTTGCCGATCTGCTCGGCCGTCTCCTGCGCCCCGTCACCCCTGGCGTCGGCGCACAGGACGCGGGCGCCCTCGACGGCCATGCGCAATGCGACGGCCCGCCCGATGCCGGAGCCCGCGCCCGTGACGATGACCACCTTGTCCTTCATTCGCATGGCGCGGATTGTGGCCCGGGGGCGCGAGCCCCGTCAACCTCTTTGCCGACCGACACGAGACTCGCCGACGCGGAAATTTCAGAGAGCGCCTACCTCTAGCGGATCCGCGAGTATTGGGCCAATGTGTCCGGCAGTATGGGCAGCGAGGTGACGGCGATACCGAGGTGCTTCACGGCGTCGGCCACGGCATTGGCGATGGCGGCGGGGGCGCCGATGGTGCCGCCTTCGCCCATGCCCTTGTGGCCGCCCGGCGTGAGGGGCGAGGGCGTCTCGAGGTGGCCCAGCGTGAACGACGGCAGATCGCCCGCCGCGGGCAGCGGATAGTCCATGAGGCTTCCCGTGAGGAGCTGCCCCGCGGGGTCGTAGACGAGCTGCTCGCCGAGCGCTTCGCCGATGCCCTGGGCGACGGCGCCGTGGATCTGGCCTTCGACGATCATGGGGTTGATGACCGGGCCGCAGTCCTCCACCACCACGTAGCGGCGCACGGTCACGCGACCCGTGTCCGCGTCCACCTCCACGGAGGCCACGTGGACGGCGCCGGAAAACGTAGGCCCCGGTGGATCGAAGCGCTCGGTCACCTCGAGGCGCGCCGAGCCCGCCGCGCCCGCCACCTCGGAGAGGGTGACGCCGCGGTCAGGCATGCCTCGCACGGTGACGCGACCGCCGTCGACCACGAGGTCGGCCGCGCTCGCTTCGAGAAGCCCGGCCGCCACGTCGAGGATCTTCGTCCGGAGCGTCACCGCCGCCGCTCCCGCCGTGCCCCGCTGGGCGATGGCGCCGCGGCTCGCGAAGGTTCCGCTGCCTCCGGGCGTTTCGTCGGTGTCGGGCTGAGAGACGATAACCTCCTCCAGCGAGAAGCCCAGCTCGTCGGCCACGATTTGGGCGGCCGTGGTCGCGTGCCCTTGTCCTTGCGAAGAGAACGACAGGCGGCAATGCACGGTGCCGTCCTCGCCGAGGGACAGATGCGCCGATTCGGGACCCGGCACCTCGGCCATGCCGCGCCGTCGATACGTCGACGATCCCATGCCGGTGTACTCGGTGTAGCAGGACAGCCCGACGCCGAGGAGGCGGCCACTCCCGCGGGCCGCGTCACGCTCACGCTTGAGCCCTTCATAGTCGGCGAGCTCCCGGGCCATGGCGAGCGCCCGGGGATAATCGCCGCTGTCGTAGACGAATCCCGATGCGGAGGTAAAGGGGTAGGCGCCCTTGGGAATCAGGTTGCGGAGTCGGATCTCGGCGGGATCGAGGCCGAGACGATGGGCGAGGAGATCGAGCGTGCGCTCCATGACGAAGGCGCCCATGGTCATGCCGACGCCGCGATAGGCGCCGAGCGGCGGCTTGTTGGTGGCGACGGCCAGCGCCTCCCACGCATACGCGGGCGTCTGGTAGGGGCCGGGCAGAATGGAGGCGGTGCCCGGCGGCTCGAGGGCCGCCGTCAGCGGGTGGATGTGATAGGCGCCGTTGTCGGCGGTGATGCGCGCGCGCAGGCCCAGGAGCACGCCGTCGTGATCCGCGGCTGCATGGATCTCCACTCGCCCCTCCCGGGCCTGCGAGGCGGCGGCGAGATTCTCGCGCCGCGTCTCTATCCACTTCACGGGGCGGCCGGCCACCCGGGCGAGCCCCGCCACGGCCACGTCTTCGGGCAACACGTGCATCCTCTGCCCGAATCCACCGCCCGTGTCTGGCACGATGACGCGCACGTGATCCTCGGGAACACCGAACGCCCGGGCCATGGCCGTGCGAAAGATGTGGGGAGCCTGGGTGCCCGACCATATGGTGAGGTGATCTCCGTCCCACGCGGCCATCACGCCCCGCCCTTCGAGGGGAGAAGCGGAGCAGCGGCCGTGGCTGAAGGTCTCGCGGAGCACGAGATGCGCGCGCGCGAAGGCCCCGTCCACGTCTCCGTGGGTATGGTGACAGTGAAAGAGCACGTTGCCCGGCACGTCATCGTGGAGGAGCGGAGCATCCGGCGCCACCGCGGAGTCGATGGTCGAGAGCGCAGGCAGGGGCTCGTACACGATATCGACGAGCTCACAGGCATCGAGGGCCTGGGCCGCGCTCTCCGCGCAGAGGACGGCCACGGACTCTCCCACGAAGCGGACGCGCTCGGGGGCAAGGGGGGCCCACACCGTAGGCCAGAAACCCTCGCCCTCGAAGCGCGGCGCGAACGGAATGATCCACGACGCCACCTCCCGTCCCGAGAGCGCCGCCGCCACTCCCGGTGCGCACCGTGCGCGCTCGACGTTCGCGTCCAGCACCCGCGCGTGGGCATAGGGACTGCGCACGAAAGCGGCGTGGAGCAGTCCCGGGAGACGAAGGTCGTCGAGATAGGCGCCGCGCCCCGCGAGGAGACGCGGGTCCTCGACGCGCTTGACGCTCCGGCCCGTCAGACGCGGGGCGACGCTCAGGGGCCGACCTGTGGAGACTTCAGGGCTTGGAGACGCGAGGCAGGACCTCGCCCGCCAGCCGCTCGAGCTGCTCCATGCTCCAGTTGAGCGGGTTGAGCACGATCTGCTCGCAGCCACCGAGGGCGGCGACCTTGGCGCGGATCTTCTCCGCCAGCTCTTCGGCCTCGCCCAGGAGATAGAACTCCTTCCAGTACGGCAGGTCCATGCCCGAATACACCTTGAAGCTGGGCGCGGCCACCTCGGGCTTCTCGCCCTTCTCGAGCACGTAGACGAAATTGGAATAGACCTTGGTCATGTCCCCGGGCTTGCGGCCGAACTCGGCCATGAAGCGCTGGATCTTCTCCCAGTCGCCCGTGACCATGTCCGCCGTGGCCGAAGAGTGCGGGACCCAGGTCTTGGCATACTTCGCGATGCGCTTGAGCACCGGATCGATATTGGTGACGGTCTGGCCATAGACCTTCTCGAAGGGCTGGCTCCCGCCCCCGATCCAGATGGGCGGATGCGGCTTCTGCGCGGGCTTCGGATCGATGGTCAGGTTCTTCACCTGGTAGTACTTGCCCGTGTAGGTCACGTTGTCGCCGGCCCACAGCGCCGTCACGAGCTCGAGCATCTCGTCCATGCGACGGCCGCGCTCTTTGTGCGGAATGCCCATGAGCCCGAACTCCTCCTCGTGCCAGCCGACGCCGACGCCGAGGATGCTGCGCCCTCCCGAGAGGAGATCGAGGGTCGCCCACTCCTTGGCGAAGTAGGCGGGATTGCGCAAGGGCAGCACGAGCACCATGGTGCCGAGCTTGATGGTGCGTGTGACGCCGGCCAGCGCCGAGAGCAGCGATATCGGCTCGAGCCAGGTGCAGGCATAGGCGGGCGGGGTCAGGAGCAGATGGTCGATAGAGACGGCGGAGTCGAAGCCCAGGTCTTCCGCGCGACGGAGATAGGCGCCCATCTCGGCGAGGGTGGCCGTCTGGGGGCCGAGGGCGAAGCTCGGGATGCGGAGTCCGAATTTCATCGCAGGCCGTCCTCCTTCTTGGCTTCGGCGACGGTGAGGCCGCCGACGCGGGGATGCGGGCGTCCGCCGTCGGTGACGGCGAGGGCGACGAGGATCTCGTCCGCCCGCGGAGCGTCGCCGAGCCGGACCTCCATCGCGTCGAAATGCGTGCGCACGAAGGCGGCGTCCTTGAAGTGGAGGGGCACGTCGATGGTCGCCCCGGGCCCCCCCAGCTTCTTGGCCGATGGAATGATGGCGAGGCCGCCACCCACCGCCGCGCGGAAAGGCGCGCCGAGCGTCGGGTGGAGGATGGCCGCGGCATGCTCGTACTCGCCGTGCTCGCCCACGATGGCCGCCTTGCCATAGGAGTGCACGGGAGCGCCCAGCGCCGCCACGGCACGCCGGCCGAGGAGATCGCCCAGCTCCTCCCCCGTCTTGACCAGCTCTTGCAGATCCTCGACGAAGCGCCCGGCGAAGGGATTCTCGATCACGGCAATGGCCGCCACCTTCTTGATGGGCTTGGCCGCCTTGCGCCCGCCGTCCTCGTAGATCTCCTCCACCACCGTCAGCATTTTCCGGATTCGCATCAGTGGCCTCCTCCTGCGGGTCCGTGTCCTTTGACGACCTCCGCGGCCCGGGCCGCGGGCGGCGTATTCCGGCTCCGGCCGATCTTGATCTGTCCGTCGATCAGCACCATCGAGATACCGAAGAGATCGCCCGCGCTGAGCGCCTCGAGGGCCGTCGTGCCCACGGAGCCGATGGGCGCGTCGACGATACACAGGTCCGCCTCACGCCCGACCTCGATGACGCCGACGGGCAGCGTGTACACGCGCGCGGTATTCCCCGTGGCCATGCAGATCGCCACCTCGGGGCTGACGCCGCCCAGTGACGTGAGATGGGCGATGACGCGGAGGATGCCCAGGGGCACCACGCCCGTCCCTGACGGCGCGTCGTTGCCGATGATGATGCGGTGGAGCGCCTTGGCCTCTTTCGCGCGTTCGAGCGTATGCAGCGCGGTCTTGCCGTTGCCGCAGTGGACGATCTCCAGCGCCATCTGGGTGGCCACCAGCGAGTCGATCTCCCGCTCGCTCATGGAGGTCGTACCGCCGTTGATGTGGCCGACCACGTGGGGATCGGCCTCGAGGACAACGTCCGCGCTGATCGGATTCGATCCCGCGATCGAAGGCCCGCCGGTGTGGATGGTCACCGTCATGCCGTGCTTCTTGGCCCAGCGAACCATGGGTGCGGCGTCCTTGCCGGTCTTGACCGAGCCGAGGCCGATCTCTCCCACGAGCTTCACGCCGTGCTTCGCCATCTCCGCGAAGTCCTCCTCGATCATCCCGAGCTCCAGGATCGGCGCGCCCCCATGCACCTTCACCCCGGCCGGCCGCAGGTTCGCGTAGGCCTTGGACGCGACCACGGCGAGGGCCTTGAGTCCCACGATGTCCTTGGGCCGACCGGGCAGGTGGACTTCACCCGCCGAGATCATGGTGGTGAGGCCGCCGTTGAGGCCTGACTCGATGAAATCCATGGTCCGCTGTCGGGGGGTGAAGTCGCCAAAGACGGGATGGCAGTGCGAGTCGATGAGGCCGGGAATGACCGCGCTGCCCTGGGCATCGATGACCGTGTCGGCATCGGCGTCGAGCCCGCGACCGGCGGCGGCGATCTTCCCGTCGGCGATGACGATGCTGTCGGCGTCGAGCAGCGGGCGCGCGATATCGCCCGACACGATCAGCCCTATGTTCTTGATGAGCGTCTTCATGCTTTCCTTTCGTCCCCCCTCCCCCTTTGGCCCCCTCACCTTTGGCCCCCCTCACCCTGCCCTCTCCCCCTTCGGGGGCGAGGGAATGTTCAAACGGTCAGGTAGGCGCGGCGCGCGGCTTCGTCTTCGAGGAGGCGGCCCATGGGCCCCTCCCAGCGGATCTGGCCCTTTTCGATGATGTAGGCGCGGTCGGCCAGTCGCGCCGCGAACCTGAGATTCTGCTCGGAGAGGAGAATGGTCAAGCCCTCTCGCTTCAAGGCGGCGATCTGTTGACCGAGCGCCTGGACGATGACCGGTGCCAGCCCCTCGGAGGGCTCGTCGAGCAAAAGGATACGCGGATTGCCCATGAGGGTGCGCGCCACCGTGAGCATCTGCTGCTCGCCGCCGGAAAGGCTGCCCCCACGACGCCCCGCCATCTGCCCGAGCTTGGGAAAATACTCGAAGACGCGCGTGACACTCCACCCGCTTCCCCCCTTGGCGCCCACGAGCAGGTTCTCCGCCACCGTGAGATCGCTGAAGATACGCCGATCCTCGGGTACCCAACCGACGCCGAGCCGGCTGATTTCGTGAGTAGGCAGCCCCTGGAGGGCCTGCCCGTCGAGGCTGATCGAGCCGCCCGTCACCTGGACGAGGCCCACGATGGCCTTGAGAGTGGTGGATTTGCCCGCGCCATTGCGCCCGAGAAGTGAGACCACCTCGCCTTCACGCGCTTCAAGCGTGACGCCGTGAAGCACCCGCGACGGCCCGTAGGCGGCCTCGACGCCGTCACAACGCAGCACGGAGCCCTGTCCCGACGATCACTCCGCCTCCCCGAGATACACCTTCTGCACCTGAGCGTCGGCGCGCACCTCGTCGGGGCGCCCCTCGGCGATGACGCGCCCCTGGTGGAGCACCATGATCCGGTCGGCCACGGAGAAGACTACGTCCATGTCGTGCTCGGTGAAAAGCACGGTGAGGCTGCGTTCGCGCGCGATGCGCTGGGTCAGCGCCATGAGGGCGCCGCGCTCGGCCGGCGCCATGCCGGCCGTCGGCTCGTCGAGCAACAGCACTTCGGGACGGTTGGCGAGCGCGACCGCCAGCTCGAGTTTTTTGAGATCGCCGTAGGCGAGCATCCCCGCGGGCCTCTCCGCCTGCGCGGCGAGCCCGACCTGCTCGAGGAGGGCTCGCGCGGCGTCCCGCTCGAGCCCGTCCGCCTTGGCGAAGAGCGCGTACGTCCTCCGTCGATGCGACTGGAGCGCCACCTGGACATTCTCGACCGCGGTCAGGGTCACGAAGGTCGCCGTGATCTGAAAGGTGCGACTCACCCCCCGACGCCAGACGGCATGCGGGGCCAGCCCAGACAGACGCTCGCCCTTGAACCGCACCTCGCCCATGTCGGCTCTCAATTGACCCGTGAGCATGTTGAAGAACGTCGTCTTCCCTGCCCCGTTGGGGCCGATGAGGGCGCGGATCTCTCCCCGAGGCATGGCCAGGTCCACGCCGGCCACGGCCCGGACGCCGCCGAAGGACTTGGCGAGCCCGCGCACTTCGAGGACGGCTTCGCTCACGAGCGCTTCCAGTCGAGGGCGCCGGCAATACCGCGCGGGAAGGCCAACACGAGGGCGATGAGAATGGCGCCGAGCCCCACCTGCCAGTAGTCCGTGTAGCGCGTGATGACGGTGTCGAGCACCTTGTAGGCCGCGGCGCCGATCAAGGGGCCCGACGGCGCGCCCACGCCACCCAGAAGCACCATCACGAGCGGCTGCACCGACATGGGGGGCTCGGTGTAGACGGGGAACACGCTGCCCTTGAGGAAGACGAAGACGGCGCCCGCGAGCCCGGCGAAGAAGCCGGCCACGATGAAGGCCGTCCACTGGAGAGCGCGGATGCTGATGCCCACCGCCTCGGCCCGGCGCGCGTGATCGCGCACGGCGCGCAGGGCCAGTCCGAAGGGCGAGGCCGCCACCATTCGCAGCAGCCATACGCCCGCGCCGACGAAGGCGAGCGCCCAGTAGTAGTAGCGTGCCGGCGACTTGAGCCAGAAGGGCGGCCAGACGGACAGGACGCCATTGTCCCCGCCCGTCACGGGGTCCCACTGGTGCACGACGGCGTAGACGATCTGGGCGAAGGCGAGGGTCAGCATGGCGAAGTAGATGCTCGTGAGCCTGACGCTGAAATATCCGAACAGGGCGGCGCCGATGGCGGCCACGAAGGGACCGGCAAGGAATGCCAGCGGCATAGGCCAACCCGCCAGCTTGAGGAGAAGGGCTGCCCCGTAGGCGCCGAGGCCGAAATAGGCCGCGTGGCCGAAGGAGACCATGCCGCCCAGCCCCATCAAGAGGTGCAGGCTCGCGGCGAAGAGAGCGAAGGCGAGGATTTCGACGGCCATCCATACCCAGAAGGTCGGCAGCGCGAGGGGCAGCCCGAGGAGGACCACCCCGAATGCGGCGAGCCACACCGGATGCCACGGAGCCCCGCCCACCTCGCCCACGGATCCGCCCGCCACGCGCATCTGGATCTCGGGTCGGCCGAGGAGACCCCACGGCCGCACGATGAGCACCACCGCCATCACGACGAACATGAGCACGATGGACGCCTTGGGCAGGACGAGCACGCCGTAGGCGTTGAGCACCCCGATGAGGAGCGAGGCGAGGAGGGCGCCCCACACCGAGCCCATGCCGCCGATCACCACCACCACGAAGGCCTCCACGATGACCGTGGTGTCCATGACGGTGGTCAGGGCGAGGCGCGGCACCTGCAGCGCCCCGCCCAATCCCGCGAGGAACGAGCCGAGGACGAAGGCGCCCGTGAAGAGATGCCTCTGGTCCACCCCGAGCGCCGCGACCATCTCGCGGTCCTGGGTGGCCGCGCGGATGAGGACCCCCCAGCGCGTGCGGTGAAAGAGGAGCCAAAGACCGAGCGCCACGAGCGGGCCGAAGACGATGACGGCAAGATCGTAGGAGGGAAAGAGCTGGCCCGCGATGGGCACCGAGCCCGACAGGCCGGGCGCGGCCGGCCCCGTCTTGTTGTCCGCTCCCCAGAAGTAGCGCACGGCATCCGCCACTACGAGAACGAGGGCGAAGGTCAGCAGCAGCTGATAGAGCTCGGGCGCGCGGTACACGCGGCGGAGGAGGAGAATCTCGATCAGTCCGCCAATTCCCGCGACGACGACGGCGGCGAGGACAGCGGCGACGTAGAAGGCCCCTGGCCCGAGCGGGAGGGCGGCCGTGAGGGAGTACGTGAAATAGGCCGCGAGCATGTAGAAGGAGCCGTGGGCGAAATTGACGATGCGCGTGACGCCGAAGATGAGGGAGAGCCCCGCCGCGACGAGAAAGAGGAACATCGCATTGGCGAGGCCGCTCAGGAGCTGGACGAGGAGGAGGGACATGCCCCTCACCCTGCCCTCTCCCCTCCGGAAACGAGGAAGGAGAACATCCCCCTCACCCTGCCCTCTCCCCAGAGGGGAGAGGGAAATGCGGAACCCTCGCCCCCGGAGGGGGAGAGGGCAGGGAGAGGGGGAATGATGACAGGCGAGAGCTCAGCCTAGTTGCCCGGGCGCATCTTCTTCACCTCGTCGTCAGAAGGCAGCACCTTCTCGCCGGGAACATACTCGTGATTGACCATGATGCCTACGCCACGCTGCGGGTCGAGCTTGGTCGTCCCCACCCAGGCGCCCAGGGTGGACTGGCCGTCCACAGCGCGGAAGGTGATGGGCCCGATGGGCGTCTCGACCTTGAGCCCCTTGAAGGCGGCGACGAGCTTGGCCGTGTCCGTGCTGCCCGCCTTGCGAATGCCGTCAGCGATGGCCTGGTAGGTGATGTATCCGATCAGGGACCCCAGCACCGGCGGCTTGTCCCCGCGCTTGGTAAAGCGCGTGACCCAATCCTGGTGCGCCGCGCTCTTGATGTCGTACCAGGGATAGCCCGTCACGAGCATGCCCTCGGGTGCCTCCAGCTTCAGCGGCTCGATATACTCGGGCTCGCCGAGCAGGATGCCCACCACGAACATCTTCTGGAAGAGCCCGCGCTTCTGCGCTTCCCGGACGAAGGCCAGCCAGTCGCTGCCGAAGAGCGAGACGTACAGCGCGTCGGGATTCTGGGCCATGATGGCGGTGACGAGCGGCCCCGGCTCGATTTTCCCCAGGGTGGGCCAGTGCTCACCGACCACCTGCATCTCGGGCTTCATCTCCTTCACGCGGTCACGGAAAGTCTCCCACGCCCGCTTGCCGTACTCGTAGTTGGGGCCGATGGTCGCCCACTTGACGTACTTCATCTTGCCCGCCTTCTCGGCGAGCATTCTCCCCTGCTCGTAGGTGTTGGGCCGCAGGCGCACGGCGTAGTCGTGTCCCTTGGACCAGGTCAGGGCCTCGGTCAGGGGCTCGGCGGCCACGAACATGACCTTGTTCTGCTTCGCCCAGTCCGAGACGGCGAGACCCACGTTGGAGAGAAAGGTGCCCGCGATGAGGGCGACCTTCTCGGACTCCACCAGCTCCTGTGCCTGTTTCACCGCCTCTGCGGGCTGACCCTTGTCGTCGCGGAAAAGCACCTCGAGCTTGCGCCCGAGGACACCACCCTTGGCGTTGATCTCCTCCACGGCCATCTCGACCCCGGCCTTGTAGGGGCCGGTGAAGGGCGCGCCGATGCCGCTGTAGGAATTGATCTCGCCGATCTTGATCGGCGCCTGAGCCGCCGCCGGGCTCACGCCGAGCGCTCCGACCAGGCCGGCCGCTACGAGGAACAGCAATCGCGGAGAGCGCATCGAAGCCTCCTCAAGGGGGTGGGTGTTGCGCTTGAGTAAAGCAGATGGCCGCAGAGTGTCAAGCCGATTCCCGAAGGGGCGGTGTCGCTGTCCAGTAGAAATGTCATGTTAACTGTTCCGTGAAAATGTCATCCCCCGGTGCGGGGTGGAGTAAGGGGTGGAATGACGCCACGGGTGTGTAGGACTCGGCTTGCGCACGGCCGCCGGCACTGGGGTGCGC
>WNFS01000158.1_pt1 | contig 58198 bp, 55 predicted proteins | sample 5400141 | NCBI WGS metagenome assembly WNFS01 (sample SAMN13153358, study PRJNA577476) | soil metagenome | isolation source: 60 cm saprolite under Madrone tree | place: USA:California | collected 2016-06-14 | reverse complement strand
GCGCGCCGTCCTCGCGGACACCGCGTGCGTGGGCGACGAGCCCGACGTGGCCGCGGGTCTGCTCCTCGAGGCGCTCGAGGCCTGCGCCTCCCTCGGCATGCGCCCGGCGGCCGCTCGCTGCCATCTGAGCCTGGGGACGCTCTACCGGCGTGGGCCCGGAGGGGCGGGCTCGCGAGCATCTGGGCGCCGCGGCGAAGATGTTCGGGGAGATGCACATGCGGTTCTGGCTGGAGCGTACCGAGGCCGAGACGAGGGAACTCCCACGAATGCGAGGAGCGTGAACATGGCGAGACTCAGCCCGATCACGAGCAAGAGCCAGGTGGCCCCCGAAGGACATGGCGCCGTCGACAGCATCATCGGTAGCCGAGGGGCGCTCCAGGGCCCGTTCACGATGTTCCTCCACGCCCCGGAGCTGGCGGGGCGGGTGGCGCACCTGGGCGCGTACGTCCGATTCGAAGGCGAGCTCGACATGCGCATCCGCGTCCTCGCCGCCATGACGGTGGCGCGCGAGCTCGACGCGGTCTACGTGTGGGGAGCGCAGACGGGCAGCGCGCGCAAGCAGGGCGTGCCGGAGTCCACCATCACGGCCATCCGCGAGAAGCATGCGCGCGGGGTGCCCGCGGAGGACGCCCAGATCATCGACTTCACGCGACGACTCCTCCGCGAGCACCGGGTGGACCCCCCGACGTTCGCCGCGCTCCGGCAACGCCTGGGCGAGAAGAGACTTCTCGAGCTCACGGGGAGCATCGGCTACTACGCCATGCTGGCCATGACCGTGAATGCCTGCGAGCTGGAGGCCGCCCCCGGCGCGGAGGTCCTTTCGCCCTGACCCGAGCCCAAAAAACTCGCAGGCCGCTCAAAAAGGCCCAGATGCGAGGCGGCGACCGAGTGCCGCACGCGAGGCGTACTCTCTGTACGTTGAGCGTGCGGCCGAGGGAGCCCCACTGCCGTTGCTAAATGACGCAGATGGGCCTTTTTCAGCGGCCTGCTGCTAGTCGAGGTGGATGCCCTCGTGGACGAGCTCGATGCTCTCGATGGCGATCTCGTTCCCGCGAGCATTGAAGCGGGGGCCCTCCCACTTGGCGATCCACGCCTCGCGGAGACTCCAGCGCACCACCGGGGTGGCGGCCTGGTCGAGGAGCGTGATGGTCACGTTTCGGCGCGACACCTGGCCGTCGATCACCGTCTGGCGCCAGTCCCAGAGCTCCCGATTGGTCGTGATGCCGCGGCGGAGGACGACGTTGCTGTAGCGGGTGAGGCCGGGGATCTTGCGCACGCCGAGGGTGCGCTCGTTGCCCTCGCGGTACTCGATGACGTCGGTCTCGCTGGAGAGCCCGGAGCATTCCGAGAATCCGGCCGCCGTCAGCCCGTCGATCTCCACGAGGAAGTTGAAGTCCGGAGTCGGATCGTGCCGTGCGCCTCCCGCCATGGAATTCCTCCGAGTTGGCTCAGCGCGCCTCGGATGGGCGCGCGAGACGGATCTCGCCGAGATCCTGGTAGATGCGGAGATCGTGCGTGATGACATCCTCGAATGGGCAGCCCTCGCGGTCCCGGTAGGCGATGATGGCGGTGAGCCGGACGGGCTCGCGCCGCTTCAGATAGAGGGCGAGGGGATCGACGAGCTGGCAGAACTCCTTGCCGGGCGCCATGAAATCGAGCCGCCGGAAGAGGCGAAGATCGGCCATCGGCTTCGCGCCGCCCAGACCCGAGAACGGCTTGTCGAAGCGGGTGGCCACGCGATAGGCGCTGCGCGCGCCGATGTTCTTGAGCATGACGAAGAGGAGGCCCTCCCGGCACGCGAAGTCCACGATCACCTCGGGCCGGGGCTGATCAGGACGAGGCTGATCGGGACGAGGCACCGCGCGTCTCGGCATCGGGAGACTCAGCTCATGGGCCACTTGGAGCGGGGGAAGGTGATACCGGTGCGGGCCTGTAGCCTTTCCCCGATCTCCTGCACCTTGGCGAACAGGCGCGGCTCGTCCGCGAAGGTCTGCCGATAGGCATCCACCACCACCCGGCCGTCGATCACCACCGTGTGCACGCTGCGGCCGTCAGCGTTGTACACGAGGTTGTTGACGGGATTCCAGAGCGCCTGCCACTCGGGGCGCATGGTGTCGAAGCAGACGAGGTCGGCCTTCTTGCCTGTCTCGATCGAGCCGAGCTCGTCACCAAGCCCCATGGCCTGCGCGCCGTGAATGGTCGCCATCTCGAGGGCCGCCTCCGCGGGCACCTGGCGCAGGTCCTGGCGCGCGTCCTTGTACTGGATGGCCGCCATGTTCATGGCCCGCAAGATGTCGAGATGATTCGAGTTGTTGGGCGAGTCGCAGCCGAGGGCGATCCTCACGCCGCGGGCGAGCAGCTCCGGCATGCGGCCGTGCTCGGAAACCCCGCGGCCGCTCTTGGCCGCCGTTACCGGACACATCGCCACCGTGGTACCCGTGCGCGCGATGCAATCGACCTCGCCCTCGTCGATCCCCAGGCAGTGGGCGAGCAACACGCCCGGCCCGATCACGCCGATGGACTGCAGATACGCGGTCGGGGTGTGACCGTAGCGGACCACGGACTCCCGGCGCGCCTTCTCGCCGGTATTGTGGTGGAGAGTGAGCCCGGTGCGGTGCTCGTCGGTCACGCGCTTGAGCGCCTGCAGGAGCCCCGTGCTGCAGGTCTCGTAGGAAAACGGCATGGCCCAGGCACGGATGCGCCCCTCGAGCTTCCCGTTCCATTTGGAGATGAACCCCTCGGTGCGTGCCACCGCCTCCGCAGGCGGGAAGCGCGGCAGCGCCCACGGCGACTCCTCGTCCGTCACGCACTCGCCGAGGATGACCCGGATACCCGCGTCCTGGTAGGCCTGCAGGCACGCGTCGGGAAACTTGGTGCTGCCCGGATCGAGAAAGCACACCGTCCCGCTCTTGACCAGCTCGATGAGGCCGAGGAGCGTGGCGTGGTACTCCTCGTCCTCGGTCATGGCGGATTGCAGGTTGAACACGTGCACGAGCGGACTGGCCTGCTCGTCTGGGAAGATGCCGCGCACCGGATGGGCATAGCTGATGTGCATGTGCCCGTTGAAGAACCCCGGGGTGACCACCATGGAGCGGCCGTCGATCACGCGATCGGCGGGCGCGTCCGCGAGCTCCTTCGCCTTGCCCACGCGGCTGATGCGCCCGTTTTCCACGAGCACGGCGCCGTCCTGGATGATGCGCCGTTCCCCATCGAGGGTGAGGAGATAGAGGATGTGATCGATCTTGAGACTCTGCTTTGCCATGAAGGGCCGCCTCCCGGGGACGCCGAGTGAGAGAATTCTCCGGAGTCTACGCTGCCGGGGTGAAGCTTGTCCATGGCCGGAGGCTTGATGCTATGGTCGAGCGGCATGTCAGGCCTCCACGTGGTCCTGGCGCTGCTCGTGGCGGTGATCTGGGGCCTCGCCTTCGTGGCGACCCGGATCGCCCTCGACGTCGTGTCGCCGCCCCAGCTCACCGCGCTGCGCTTTCTCGTCGCGGCCCTTCCCGCCCTCTGGCTGGCCCGGCCGCCCGTACCTTGGCGCGCCCTCACCCTGGCCGGCCTCTTCCTCTTCGCGGGTCAGTTCCTCTTTCAGTTCTTCGGTATCGCGCTGGGCATGCCTCCGGGCCTCGCCTCGATCGTGATCCACACCCAGGCCCTCTTCACCATCATCTTCTCCGCGTTGCTCCTGGGAGAGCGGCCTCCCGCCCGGCAGTGGACGGGGACGGCGATCGCCTTTGCCGGGCTCGCCGCCATCGCCGCCACCGTCGGTCACGATCTGACCGTGATCGGCTTGTGTCTCACCGGGCTCGCCGCCATGAGCTTCGGCATCGGCAATGTGCTCGTCAAGCGGCTGCCCCCGGTGGACACCGTTCATCTGGTGGTCTGGCTCAGCCTGGTGCCGCCCGTGCCGTCGCTCGCTCTTTCCGCGCTCCTCGACGGCCCGCGCGCCCTGGGGACGGCCCTCGCCGCCGCGTCGTGGCTTCAGCGGGGGGCGGTGCTCTACCTGGGTCTCGTGGCCACCGTGCTCGCGTATGCGATCTGGGGCTGGCTCCTGCGACGCTATGCCGCGGCCACCGTGGCTCCCTTCGCGCTCCTCGTTCCCTTCGTGGCCGCCTCCGCGTCCTCGGTGATGTTCGGCGAGCGCTTCGGCGTGCTTCGCCTGGCCGGCATGGGATTGGTCATGCTCGGGCTCGCCGTCATCGTCACGGCGGCCCGCGATGCGATATCATCGCAGCCCATGCCGACCGAGACGCGCTGACGGCGGGGACGCGCCGGCCATGACGCCGACGGAGCGGGCGGTGAGCGAGCCCGCCTTTGGGAATGCGCGCCGCTGGGCCATCACCGCCACCGTGATGCTCGTGTCGGTGCTCCAGATCCTCGACACCAGCATCACCAACGTCGCGCTGCCCCACATCCAGGGCGCGCTGTCCGCCGGGCTCGACGAGGTCTCGTGGGTGCTCACGTCGTACCTGGCCGCCAACGCCATCATCCTGCCCGCCACGGGGTGGCTCACCGCGCGGCTGGGGCGGCGCCGTTTCTTCCTCCTCTGCACGCTGCTCTTCACGGTCAGCTCCTTCCTCTCCGCCATCGCGCCGTCGGTCGAGCTTCTGATCGCCGCCCGCGTCCTTCAAGGCTTGGGCGGGGGGCCGATCATCCCCATCGCGCAGGCCGTGCTCTGGGAGATTTTCCCCGCGCGCCAGCGGGGCATGGCCATGGCGGTGTGGGGGATGGGCATCGTGCTCGCGCCGACCTTCGGGCCGACGGTGGGCGGGTGGATCGCCGACAACTGGTCGTGGCGCTGGATCTTCTACATCAACCTGCCCATCGGCATCGTCGGCTTCTTCATGGCGAGCGTTCTCCTCTTCGACTCTCCGCACGCCAAGCCTCCCGGCCGTGCCGACGTGCTCGGCATGGTGCTGATGATCGTGGGGTTCGGCGGGCTTCAGCTCTTCCTCGACCGGGGGGAGCGGCAAGACTGGTTCGACTCGGGGATGATCACGGGGCTGGCCATCCTCGCCGTGGCCGCCCTCACCGCTTTTGTCGTCCGCGAGCTGACCGCGGACGAGCCCCTGCTCGATCTCAGCATGCTCGCCGACCGGAACTTCACCGTGGGCTCGGTGATCATGTCCATGGCGGGCTTCGGCTTCTACGCGAGCATGCTCCTCCTCGCCCTCTACACGCAGAAGCTCATGGGCTACGACGCGTGGACCTCGGGGCTCGTCCTCGCCCCGAGCGGCATCGGGCAGGCGGTGATGCTCCTCTTCGTGGGCTATCTGGTGAGCCGATACGACCAGCGCATCTTGCTCGCTTTCGGCGTGCTCATGAATGGGCTCGCCACCTTCATGATGTCGAACGTCACCCTCAACATCGACTTCTGGTCGCTGGCCTTTCCCCGGCTGCTTCAGGGGCTGGGCATGGGCTGCATCTTCGTGCCCCTGCAGATGCTGGCCTTCGCCTCCATTCCCATGCGCCACCTCCCCAACGCGACGGCACTCTTCAGCGTGGTCCGCAATATCGGGGGCAGCGCCGGCGTGGCCATTTCGACCACGCTCCTGAGCCGGCGGGCCCAGCTGCACCAGTCGGCCCTCGTGGCCAATGTGCACGCCTGGGATCCCGAGACGGCCGCGCGCCTTCGCCTGTGGACGCAGCACTTCCAGGATCATGGCGCCGACGCGATGACGGCGGGCCAGCAGGCGGTGGCCATGTTGTACCGAGAGACCCAGGCGCAGGCCCAGGTCCTCGCCTTCATGGACGATTTCCGCCTCCTCGCCGTCATGTACGCCGGCCTCGTGTTCCTGATCCTCTTCATGCATCGCATGCGCACGGAGCGGGCCGCGGGGGGAGAAGCCGTTGACGAGCGTGCCGTTGCAGCAGTCGCCACCGAGTGACGGGGCTCTCCGTGAACGTGGCGGCGATCCGGAACTCCATGCGCGTCAGAGCGGCGGCAGCCTGTTGAGGGCCACCGCTACAGCCTTGCACGCCACGACTAGGTCGGCTAGCAATCGCTCGTCGACGTACAGGTCGCCCTCTTACTCACCTTGGTTGCGGACATCGTGACCCCTCGCCAGGACCCGCCATACCGCCGACCCGAGCCCGAGCGTGTGAGGAAGGACCTGGAAGACGATTTAGCGGTTTGCGAGGCGATAGCCCGAATGGCGCAAGGCGGCTCGACAGAGCGCATGGGCGGCGTTGTAAGCGAGATCGAAACGACTCTCCAGCGAATTCGTCTTGTTTTCAGCATCGACGAGGCGTCTCAGCCCTGACTGCTTCAGGTTGGCGAACTCCTTCGCGTCGGCGCTTCCTTCCGCAAGGCCCGGCCCGCTGAGGTTCTCAAGCGGCGAGGTCACTCTCGCTCCCAATCAGCCACAGCTTGGATTGCTCGAGGACACGTGTGACGAAGACATTGTCTTGCTTCACGCGCTTGGCCAGCTCCTTGGAGGAATAGATCGTCGGCGCGACCTTGCGACCGAGCTGAGCTGAGACCTCTTCGAGCGCTCCGAACAGGTCCGCATATGTCAGGCTGTCGCTTACGACCATCAGGTCGACATCACTGGCTGCCGTGTCCTCTCCCTTCGCGATGGAGCCATAGACGAACGCAGCGCGGATACGACCCGAGACCGGCGCCAGTACCTCACGGAGCACGTCGGCCAACCCCGAGGTCTTGAGCACCAGCGTACGCAGCTCCTGGAAGACCGGCGAGGCTGGATTGGCTTGGTAGTGCTTCTGCTTGCCGATGCGGATGGTCGTGACCAACTCGGCGGCCTCCAGGCGGGCAAGCTCGCGCTGCACAGCGCCCGTGCCGGAGCGGGCCAGCCCGATCACCTCGTTGGCGTAGAAGCTCCGGCCCGGATTGCCAAAGAGCACGCCCAGCACGCGCTGCCGTGCCTTGGCAAAGAGCGCATCGGCCACCCTCGGCTTCAAGGGGTGGCCGTCGCCCTTCTTCCGCCGCTTCATTCCCATGCTGGGTATGATAAACCCCATCCTGGGTATGGACAAACTCAGCTGATACGGAAGACCTTCATCACCTCGTCGCCAAGATGGTTGATGATCTTCACGGCGATGCGGTCGGATCTGAGCTTGTCGAAGGGGCGCGAGGTGTCGCTGTGCAAGGTGGCCTAGGCCGCCTCGTCGATCTCGGCCTTGAGCGTAGTCTTGAGGCCACCGTAAGGGTCATTGGCGCCGAGGAAGTAGGCGTGGCGGAAGAAGCTCTCCTCGTCGTAGTCGGTGTCGTATTCGAAATCCGTCTTGGCGGGAGTCCTGTCAACCTTTGAATAGCACTTTGCTCATGCCAGGCAAGAAGTTCTTTGCTAGGTTGCCAAGACTCATGTGCGGGTACCGTTATGGTCGAACCATTCAGACCATAGTAGCTTCGACCGTTCCTGAACTCCTCACGAAGGCGGTCGCCGACACGAAAAACGTAGTCTGCAGTGACTGTCACGTATCCGAGGTCATAGAGACGATGAAGATCGCGGCGAAGCAGGAGGCCATTATCCACGCGATGTTCGCCGCCTAGTTTGTATGGTCTGATATGGGCTGCCTCCAGGACCGGACCTGAATGCTCCTGCGTGACGGCGCAAGCACCATTGTAGGCGTCCCGAACTGCCAGACTAAATAGCCCCTGGCCCAAACGGGGGCGCACCGGAATGGGACTTCCGTAGCGAGGTGAGCCCTCAGCCACGATCTGTGCGGTCCGGTCGACATTCCAATACCGATCCCCGCTTCGTGCGCGCCGAAGGCACTCTTCAAGAACTCGCCGCCCCTCGCCAGAGTCGAGCTGATACGTCTTGCCCTGCTGAATTCCCGTCTTCGCCCAGTCACTAGGCGGGGACACCCACTCATCTCGGGAGAAGAATACGGGGGCCGAGATCATGACGCATCCGATCTGGAAATTCCCAGCTCGAATAGACGGTCCATCATCGCCCCGCAGGCGGACAATCCGGTCAATCATGGAGTCGAAGTCCGGCGCGCCATTCATGTCACCGAAGCAGTCCCAAGCCAACCAGGCAGGCAGGCTTTCGAATCGCTCGAAGAACCCGAACCCAACGATTTCCCTATATGGGGCGCGAAGCTTGAAGAAAAACGGCTCGCCTGGCCTCAGTGCCTGAAACGCGACGCCCCCGTGCGGCCGCCAGAAATTGACCTCGTCAACTCGGGGATGGGCCGACAGGAACGAGTACCAGTCTGGATCAGTCAGTCCAATATATCCCTTGGCTGTATCCAAGGAGTAGTCCTATCTGATTACTCGTGAATGGCACCGGCAGAGTTGTCTTCGATAACCGCTTCATCCATTAGCGCACAGACTGGATATTCTGACGCTTCGCCTCCTCGTGGCAGAGGGACTCGACGCGCTTGCCGGCTCCTGGTTTTGCCTTTCGCGCCATGACGGCTACCTCGCGAGGGGGTGCAAGACGTCGATTGCCCAGCCCACGTCCAGGCGCTCGCCCAGCCAGCCAGGGGTTGTGGTCCGCGCGTTCAGGTCGAGTCCCTCCGCATCGTTCCGCTCTCGCAGGATCTTCACGGGATCGACGGGCAGTTTGGGAGGAGGCGGGACCTCTGGCAGAAGGCGGCCGTCTGGCCGGTGGAACCGAAGCTCTCCGCCCGGTTCTCGATCGAGTTGATAGCCCTCTTCGTGGACGGCGCGATGGTGACGGCGACACAGAAGGGCGAGATTCGAGAGTGTTGTCGGGCCGCCTTGGGCCCAGTGACGGATGTGATGACCCTGTCCGAAGCGAACTCCGCAGCCCGGGAAGCGGCAGCCGCGGTCCCGGTGGTGGAGCGCACGCCGTAACGCGGGGGGAATCGTGCGGGTGCGGGCGGCGACCTCCACGACACGGCCGTCCCGCGCGTGTTGCATCACCACCCGGCTCGCGTCGCACGCGAGGCGCCGGGACGTTTCCGCGGAAACGTGCTCGCCGTCTTCGAGGACGGACTGGCCGGGCTGATCGGGGTCGGCGAGGGCAGGGGCGTCGACGTGGACCACCACCTGGTATCGCTCGCCGGGAGCGCCGGGGTCGATGCCGTGGTGGAGAGCCGTCTCCGCCAGCAGTGCCAGCGCGTCCGCCTGCTGCTGTGCCATCGTGGGCGTTTCCGCGGAAACGCCCACTTTCTGATACAGGGCCTCGCGGGCCGCGGTCAGCGCCTGCACGAGCAGTGCGCCGACCTCGGGCTCCAGCCGTCCCCGAATGGTCACCATGCCGTCCTCGTCCTGATACACCTGGAGTCCGCGGCGCACGTGCCTCAGGGTGGCCTCGCGTGCCTCGGCCCGCCGGTCCACCCGTCTCCAGCCGCGTACGATCCGCTCAACGTGGGAAGCTGTGCTGGCCCGACCCATGCCCAGCAACCGTTCCTCAGTCTCCGGCGTGGCCACGCGGGTCAGCGCCCGGACCTTGGCGTACGAGAGCTCCCCGCGGCCAAGGGCCTGCGCCAGCCGCGGAAGCGCCGCGAGGGAGCGCGCGACACGCACACGCTCGCGGGCCGCGCCCAGATCGAGTCCCACTCGCCAGGAGAGCCACGCGGCACAGGAGCGGAATCCAGTGTTCCAGCCGCCTCGCGCATCGAACTCGCGGATGAGGTCGAGGAGGCGTGCGGTCGCGGCTTCGAGGTGTGCTGACAGCTCAGCAATCTCGTCGCCCAGTCGATCCAGAGAGGACGTTTCCATGGCACATGGTGGCCTCTCCGGGTTCCTGTGTGCCGCTGGGCCGGCATCGAACAGATGCTGTCGACGCGCCGAATTGGGCACGCCGAAACCTGTCAAGCGGAATCCGCCGGCGACAGGTCGCCGGCCCGGCTGATCATCTCGTCGAACTGGCTCTCCTCCTTGACTTGACCTCGCGGCGTGTCTCGACCAGCAGCCCGGTCGGTTGGCCGTCGCCGTCGAGCTCCCAGTGGCGGCCAGGGTAGGCGTAAGGCGAATTGAGGATCGGCCGGTCGAAGAAACTGCCGTGCGCGAGGGATTCTGCGCGGGGCATCAGTCCGGCCATTCTGAGTATCAAGCTGCCGCTTGTCAATATTTGCCCGCTTTCTGGAGTGACTGGACGACGGCGTCTCGCGAGAGTAAAGTCCGCGTCGGAGGCCGAGCCCCTCGTCACCTCGCGGAGGCCGCCCCGATCCCATAGCCGAGGAGCCAAACCAGACATGCCGGAGAAGATGACCGCGGCTGCTCTCAAATCGCTGCTCGACGCGCAGGGCACCTGCGCCCTCATCGACGTGCGCGAGCCGGGCGAGTACAACGATGCGCATATTCCCGGCGCAAGCCTCGTGCCCCGCCGCCAGCTCGAGTACCGGATGACGCGTCTCGTGCCGTTCGCGGGCACCCGGGTGATCGTCTGCGACGACGATGGCCGGCGGGCACCCCTCGCCGCCGCCACCCTCGAGCGGATGGGATTTCGCCGGGTGGCCGTGCTCGAAGGCGGCATCAACCGGTGGACGACGGACGGCCATCCGACGGAGTGGGGGGTGAACGTCCCCAGCAAGGACTTCGGCGAGAAGATCCAGGTCGTGCACCAGGTGCCCGAGATGCACCCGGAGGAGCTGCACGCTCTCCAGCAAAGGGGGGAGAAGATCGTCCTCCTCGACTCGCGTACGCCGGAGGAGCACCGACGGGCCACCATTCCCGGCGGCCGCAGCGCTCCCAATGGCGAAGTCGCCCTGCACATCGCCGACCTCGCCCCCGATCCCCACGCGACCATCGTCGTGCACTGCGCGGGTCGCACCCGCAGCATCATCGGGGCGCGCCTCCTCCAGCGCATGGGATACGCGAAGGTCTTCGACCTGCGTAACGGCACCATGGGCTGGATGATGGCGGGCCTCGAGCTGGAGACGGGATCCACCCGCCTCGAACTGCCCGCTCCGTCGCCGGCGGCCCTCGCCGGCGCGGAAGCATTTGCCGCGCGCATCGCGGCCGAGGACGGAGTGCGCACGCTCTCCATTCCTGCCCTGCGCGAGCTGATGGCGAAGTCCGATACGGAAAATGTCTATCTCATCGACGTGCGGACCTCGGACGAGTACGCCCGCGGGTACATCCCGGGCTTTCAATGGTTTCCCGGAGGCCAGGCCGTGCAGCGCGCCGACGATCTGGTGGCGGTGAAGAACGGCCACGTGGTCTTCGCCTGCGACGGGCGCGTGCGGGCGACGGTGACCGCGTCCTGGTATCGGCAGATGGGCTTCCCGAACGTCTACGTCGTCGACGGGGGCACCCCGGCCTGGGTCGCGAGCGGCCAGCCCCTGGCCAAGAGCGATGCTCCGGGCGGGCCGCGGGGCTACGACGAGGGTATCGCGGGCGCGTTGCCCGCGGGCTACGACGCGGCCAAGGCGCAGGTCGAGCTCCTCACTCCCGCCGCCCTCGACGAGCGGCGGAAGGGACCGCAGGCGCCCACGGTGATCTTTGTCGACACGAGCCGAGAGTTCAGCAACGGCCACGTGCCCGGCGCGCGGTGGGTGCCGCGGGGATGGCTGGAGCTCGCCATCGTCGACGTGGCGCCGTCCAAGGACGCGCCGCTCGTCGTCACGTGCGCCAATGATCCGAGCGCGGTGCTGGCGGGGGCGGCGCTGAAGGGCCTGGGCTATCAGCGCGTGGCCGCGCTCGCCGAAGGGATGCAGGGATGGGGACGGGCGGGACTGCCCGTGGAGCGCGGCCTCAGCGGGGTCATGAATCCTCCCAACGACGTGCTGACCATGGGGACGGATCGCACGTGGGCGGAGGCGATTCAGTATCTGCGCTGGGAAGAAGAGCTTGGCAAGAAGTACGGTGCTCACTAAGGGAGGCTCGATGATCTACGAATGCCTGCTCTACGAAGCGAAGGACGGTATCGCGACGCTCACCCTCAACCGCCCCGAGCGGCTCAATGCCCTCGGGGGCACGCTCCGCCAGGATCTCTTCGACGCGGTGACCCGCGCCGGCGCCGATCCCGAAGTGCGCGTGATGGTGGTGACGGGGGCGGGCAAAGGCTTCTGCTCGGGCGGAGACGTCAAGGCCATGGGCGAGGCGAAGGCGGCCCAGCGCGAGCGGCCGCTCATCGAGAAGATCGCCCCGGGACGTGACCGCACGCTCCTCGCCATGCGCGAGGCGCCCCAGCCCATCATCGCGGCGGTGAACGGCGCGGCGGCCGGCGCCGGCATGAACCTGGCGCTGGGCTGCGACATTCGTATCGCCTCGACCGCGGCCAAGTTCACCCAGGCCTTCGTCAAGCGCGGCCTGCATCCGGACTGGGGCGGGACGTATTTTCTCCCGCGCGTGGTGGGCATGGCCAAAGCCTGCGAGATGATCTTCACGGGCGAGGTGATCGACGCCGCGGAGGCGCTCAGGCTCGGCATCGTCAGCAGGATCGTCGCGCCGGAGGAGCTCATGCCGACGGCCTACGATGTCGCGCGCCGGATCGCGGCGGGGCCGCCCGTGGCCATCCGCCTCGCCAAGCGATCGCTCTACGCCAACGAAGACCTCGATCTGCGAGGAGCGCTCCAGATCGAGACCATGGCGCAGAACATCTGCTTCGAAACCGAGGACGCGACGGAAGGCATCCGGGCGTTCGCCGAGAAGCGCGCGCCGATGTTCAAGGGGCGCTGAACCTGCAGACAGGCCAGCACGACCCAGTGCCAGAACACATAGGCGAGGAGGGCGCCCTGGTCGCGCCATGCCGTCATAGCCGGGGGGCGAGCGCGTCCACGGCTTGAGCGGAGGTCACGACCGGGATGACATCGATCTGGGCGAGATCCTTCCAGTTGGCGATCCAGCTCTCGAAGAGCACGGGGTCGGCGGATTCCATCAGCTGATAGCAACAGCTGAAGTCGGTGGACACCCAGCTACTGACGTAGCGCAATCCGTCCGGCGTCATGCGACCCCGCTCGCGGAATCGGCGATACACGGGAACCGGATCGCCGCCATGAAACTTCTCGATCACCATGTAGAGGCTCGTGGTCATGTCTCTCTCCGTTTGGGTCAGAGGGCCGTGCGGCGGGGCGGATCACGAAGCGTCCAGAAGGTGACGCAGCCACCCAGGTAGGACACGATGGCGAGGAGGAAGGCGATGCGATAGCTGCCGGAAATGTCGAAGATCCATCCCGCGGCCCACGACCCCACCGCCGAGCCGATGCCCGCGCCGATGGTGATGACGCCCAGGATGGCCCCGAGATGGCGGCCGGGGAAGAGATCCGCCGTCTTGGCCGTGATGGCCGGGCCCCGCGCCCCCCAGGTGAGGCCGAAGAAGCAAGCGTGCAGCCAGAGCAGCCATCGTTGCTGCGGTCCGGTGATGAAGAGCGCGCAGACGACGCCGACGATGGAGATCCCGTAGGCGAGGATGGCCGATCTCTCTCGCCCGATGTAGTCCGAAATAGTTCCCGTGAAGATGGTGCCGCCGATGGCGAGGAAGCTCCCGACCCCGAGCACGGTGGCCGCGTACAGCTTGTCGAACCCGACATCCACCGCGAAGGCGAGCTGATGCAGGGACACGAGAAAGCTTCCCAGTCCCGTACAGAGGTAGACGGTGAAGAGCAGCCAGAAGTGACGCGTTCGCACGGCGTCCTTGACCGTCCAGTCGTGGTCGGTCTCGGAAGCGGCCTCACGGTGCGTGGCGTCGGGGGCGGCCTTGGCAGGTCTCGCCACCGGATCGGTGCCGCGGAAGAAGCCGGCGAGGGGCACCACGAGGACGGCCATGACCGCGGCCTGCGCGAGGTAGGCGTGGCGCCAGCCGACGGCCATGATGATGAGCTGAACGAGCGGGGCCGACACCGCGCGCGAGAAGCCGTTGGCGGACTGGACCACGGAGATCGCCATGCCCCGCCGATGCACGTACCAGCGCGAGAGGAGAGGAACGAAGACGACGAGCCCCAGGCAGTTGGCGCCGATCGTCATGACGAAGCCGTAGAGCACCACGACCTGCCACAGCGCGGACGCATACGCGCTGCCGAAGAGACCCAGGGTGAGGAGGCTCCCGCCGAGCAGCACGAGGCGCCGCGGCCCGAGCCTGTCCACGAGCGCGCCCACGAGGGGCGAGCTGGCGCCGGCCACGAGCTGGGAGGTCGAATAGGCGAGGGAGGCCTCGGCGCGGCTCCAGCGGAAGTCCTCGAGGAAGGCCACGAGGAATACCGCATAGGAGTGCATGAGGCCGGCGCTGATGGTGAAGGTGGTGAAGGCGCCGCCGAGCAGGAGCCCGCTGGTTGCCCGCCGCGCCGCCATGCAGGCAGGCTAGGGGGAGGCGGTCAGGAGGTCAAGCAGGCGGGGATTGCTCACCGTCGCGAGTGCACCTATGCTGTCGCCTGAGTTGGAGAACGCCGCTCACTCGAACCGGGGAGATCGCATGTTTTTCGAGCTCAGGCAGTACCACGTACGTCCGGGGCAGCAGGAGCAGTGGGTCAAGTGCATGGAGGAGGAGATCATTCCCTTCCAGGTCAAGATGGGCATGGTCGTCCTGGGCAGCTTCGTGGGCGAAGAGGACGCGAGCGTCTACGTCTGGATCCGTCGCTTCGAAAGCGAAGCGGAGCGGAAGCGCCTGTACGACGCCGTCTACCAGAGCGAGTACTGGAAGACGGAGATCAGCCCGCGCATACCGACCCTGATCGACCGCGAGCAGATCAAGGTGACGCGGATCGTGGCCACGCCGCACTCCGTGATCCAGTAGAGCGTCGCCGCCTCACCGTGAGACCGGCGCGCCGACGCGCACGGTCAGCACCACCGTCTTCACGCTCGGAAACTGCTCCTCGTGCCAGGCGATCAGGAAGCTGCCGTCCGGGGCGGCGGCGATGTCGGGCTCCCACGCCTTGATGGCCGTGGAGAGGGTCTGGATGGCGCTGAGGCTCCGTCCGCCGTCGGCGGTGTAGCGCAAGAGGATGCGGCGGCGCACCGCCGTCGAGTCCTCCCAGACGATGACAGCCCGCCCGTCGCGATTGACGGCCATGCGCACGTGGTCGGGAATCGACGTGGACGACGTGTGGAGGCGGCGCCGGGGCCCGAAGCGCTTGCCGTCGTCCGAGGTGGCGAAGTAGAGATCCGGCCGCGCCTGCGTGCCTTCCGTATACCAGGTGGCGTAGATGCGGCCGTGCCCGTCCATGCCCACGGTACCTCCGCGATGCGGGCAGGCCGTGATGCGCCAGCGATCCGCGGAGACCAGGCTCGCCGCGCCGAACGAGCGCCCGCCGTCGCGCGAGGTGCTCAGCACCATATCGCGGATATCGCCCGGGAAGACCTTGCGCCAGATCAGTGCCACCGTCTCGCCGGGGCCCGTGGCCGCGTCCACCCGGCAGCACGCGCAGGTGTCGTCGCCGACCTTGGCGATGCTGTCCACCCGCGTGCCCGCGTCGACCACTCGGGCCATGTAGGTGCCGGCATTGGGCCCGCCCGCGCGGCTGTCGAGCCACGAGACGAGCACGGTGCCATCGGGCGCCACCGCGAGGCCGTCGAAGGAGTGCGAGATCGGCCGGTCCTCGTTGACGCGCATATGCCCGCTGAAGGTCTTGCCGCCATCGAGAGAGCGCGACAGCCTGAGGTCCGAGGCGAAGAGGGTGGCTTCCGGCTTGGGCTTGGCGGAGGACCACGAGAGGTAGACCTCACCCGCGGGCGCCACCGCGAGGCGCGGCGGATGATGAAGAGCCTCGATGGAGAGACCGTCGGGATTCACACGCACCGGCTTCGACTCGCCGGCGCCGAGCCGGGCGACGTAGAGCTGATTGACCTGCCTCTCCTCGGCGCCCCAGGTGAGGAGGGCGCTTCCATCAGGGGCCCCTGCGACCGCGACGCCTGAGAGATGGATTTCGTGACCCTGGCCGGGATGCTTGAGCTCGAGGCGCGGGCCCAGCGAGAGCTCGCCCGCCGGCGCGCTTTCCGCGACCGGCGTGAGAGGCACGAGCTCGGCGAGCGCCGCGGCGGCCACGACGGCCATGACGCCTACCGGCAAGACGATTCGATAGCGCATGGACATCTCCTCTATCTGATCGGGAGCTGGCTGATCTGGAACTGGACGGGGAGCAGGACCCACATGGCGACCGGATCGTTGCCTCGCCGCGCGGGCTCGAAGCGCCACCGGCGGACCGCGTCGATGGCGGCCTGGTCGAGGTCCGGGTGACCCGCTGATTGCTGGACGACCACATCGCCCACGCGCCCGTCGAGGAGAACGTGGACTTTCAGCATGGTCGTCCCCTGAATGCCCTGGCGGAGCGCGGATGACGGGTAGCTCGGTCGCACCTGATAGCCGCCGTGCGGCCGTGCGCTTTGCGTAATTGCACCTGCCGAGCCGGTGTCCCGGCTGGGCGCGGACGCCACCGATGGCGTCGAGGCGGGGGAAGGGGCACCGGCGGCTACCGGAGCGCCCGCGGCCGGCCCGGGGGCGGCCGGCGGCTCGGTAGACGCGGTCATGCTTGTAGCGGCCGGCGCGCTCGTCACCGTCTGGGCGGGTGTCTCGGGTGCCGGGGGGCTGGAGATGGGCGACGGCGGAGTCACAGCCTCCGCCACCCGAGGGAGCGGTGTCGGAAGCGATCTCGCCAGCCTCGCCGTCGCGGAGGGGGTGCGCTTCGGCTCCGGCTTCTTCTGGATCGCCTCCGGCGTTGGTGACGCGTTGGACACCGTCACCACTTCGGCGATCAGCACGGGCGATCGGAAGGCCCCGGCGGACATGATCCAGCGCTCCGCCGACAGGATGCCGGCGAGCAGCCCCAAATGGATGAGGCAGGACGCGCCGAAGCTGAGCGCCCGCCAGCCGGTGAGCAGCTTCAGCATGGAAGTCGGGGCGTCAATAACGCCACTGGATCCCCCCGTAGAAGGCCCGCCCGTCCCCGGGATAGAAGGACTGCCCGAGGGCATCGTCGGTCACCACGGCGGAGATGAAGGACTTGTTGGCGAGGTTCGATCCCTGGAAGGTGACCGTCAGATTCCAGGGCTTGTAGGTGTAGCCCATCTGGACGCCATAGATGTCATAGGCCGAGGTCGAGTTGGTATTGGCGCTGTTCACGGGATAGGCCTTGGGCACGTTCTCGAACTGCGGAGCGAAGAAGAAGCCGAGAGCGTTCTCGTAGCGCAGCTCGGCCCGGATGAAATGCTCGGGGGCGCCGGGGAGGAGATTGTTGTTGAACACGGGATCGTTCACGAAGCGAAAGTTCGAATAGGTGTAGGCGACCCGCGAGCGCAGCTGGTCCCCGGCCTGGCCCAGGCTCATCAGGCGGGCGATGTCCGTGAGGAGCTGGACGTCCACCCCCAGCTCGATGCCCACGTGCCGCGATCGGCGGATGTTCTGGAAGCGCGGGATGGTAAAGGGCGCGACGGGGAAGGGCTGCACGTTGACGTTCTGGATCTCGTCCCAGAACTCGTAGTCGTACACGGAGAAGTCCCAGTTCACGCGCGGGCCCACGCTGCCCCGCGTGCCACCTCGAACTGCCACGCCGTGGTGGGATTGAGATCGTTCAGGTTGCCGGGGATCTGGCCGGGCGCGGTCAGCTCCAGGAGCAGAGGCGGCTGATAGGCGCGGCTGGCATTGCCGTAGATCTGGGCGGTGGGCGTGATCTGCCAGATGGCGCCCACCTTGGGGGTGGCCCCGAAGAAGTTCACGCTGCTGGAATTGTTGCCGTCCGCGTCGCTGAGCAAACGGTCGCGCACGGCCCGGTAGGAATACTGCAGGCGGCCCCCCGTCACGATGGAGAGGGTGGGCGTGACGTTGAAGACGTTTTCCCCGTAGAGGCCGTAGTTGTAGGAGTGGTTGATCTGATTGACGAGGAGCGCGCCGGCCACCGCATTGCCCAGGTTCTGCTGCTGTGCGTTGTTCTGCTGTGTGCCGAAGTACTGGAAGCCGGCGGTGAAGAGATTCCGGTAGTCCGCGAGGGCGGCCGAGTTGATGTAGCGGAGCTCCTGGCTCCAGTTGTACGTGGTCTGGTCGATGATGGCGAAGGACAGCGGATGTTGAGGTCCTGATAGTTGAGCTGGGTCAGCGACACGAGCTCCTGGTTGGGAGCGAGGGGCAGGCGGAAGGTGAAGGCCCCGTTCGGATAGTCGTAGTTGCGCTGCTCGTTGGCGAAGGCGGTGGAGGGATTGCGCTGCCGCGGATTGGCTTCGAACTGCCCGCGGGTGAGGGCCCCGGGCAGGTTCTCCAGGCTGCGCACCCAGCCCACGTCGAAGCGGGCCGTCATGCCGCCCCCGAAGTTCCACCCCGTGCTCGTGTTGAGGCGATAGCGCTGCTGCTCGGCGTGGGCGCGATAGCCCTCGAGCCCCACCGCCGAGAACCCGCCGTAGAGGTCGAAGGGCCCCCGCACCCAACCGGTGGCGATATGCTGCTTGAAGAAGCCGAAGGATCCCGCTTCGCCCCAGTACTCGATGGGCCCCGCGTCGTAGCCGGTCTTGGTGACGAAGTTGACGCCGCCCCCGATGGAGTTGGCCCCGTAGCGAAGCGCATTGGCGCCCTTGAAGACCTCGATCCGCTTGGTGTCCATCAGCTCGATGGACTCGAAGTCGCTGAATCCGTCGGCCTGACCGTAGAGGTAGCCGTTGAAGAGAAAGTTCACGTCGCGGTTGTGGAAGTTGTTCTGCAGTCCGGAGCCGCGGATGGAGAACTGGCTCTCGTCGGCCAGCCCGAAGCGGGGCCGCACGAGCACGCCGGGAACGAAGTCGAGCACACCGCGGAGGTTCGTCGCCAAAGAGTCTTTGATCGTTCCCTCCCCGATCACCTCTGCCCCTCCGGGGACGGTGCGCTGGATCTCCTGCCTCGCCTCCTCGGTGGTGGCGGTGCGGTCCGGGACGATGAAAGGAGTGCCGGGCACGACCACCGGTGCGAGGGTCGGGACAGGCTCCTCTGCAGTTTTCGGCTGGGCACCGGCCGGCGCGGCGAGCAACACGATGGCCATGACGATCAGGAAACGCAAGACTGAGCCTCCTCGGTTCCGCCTCACGACTCGCATGACGAGTCGATAGGGAATCACGCGCGCGAATCGCCCACATCAACGGGTCGGGTGTATGCGCGTTCAGGCCCGGCCATATGGCGGCCGGGGCCGTGACGCACCGTTGACGACAGCGGGACTTAGCCGGCTAGCGTCGGAGGCGCGCGCCCCTGGACGGGGCTGAGGAAGCTGCTGACGGGGTCGGTCTGGCTGACGTCCGTCAGAACGGCGATGACGGGCAGGACGACGTCGAGGGTGCCGCCGTGGTCGGCGGCGGTGGCGTTCAGGTGGGCCGCCGCCACGGCGACCGCGCACTTGTTGAGCTGGGATTTGTCGACGAGATGATGGACGGAGTGGCGCCCGTCCTCGAAAGCGAAGACGGCGAGGAGCAGGACGACCGCGAACACGAGCGTGCGGCGCGGCCGTCGCCAACCCAGCGCGACGATGACGAGTCCGCCGAGCAGCACGGACCTCGGCATTCCTGGTCTCTGGGGCGCCGCGCTCAGCGTGAACGGAGGCGTGGCTCCATCCGGGGTCGCCGGCGTATTGGCTCTCTGCGCGACCGCCGCATCGGAGAGCCGCGCGGCTGATCCGCTATGGGCCCACGAGGGCGCGGCCGCACTGAGCAAGGCCAGTGACACCAGGACGAGGATGAGGGGGAGCCCGGGCCGGAGCCGGCGCATGGACCATACCCTACCCAGATGGTGGCGAGAGGTCAAGACGCGGAGCTCGGCCGTCACCGGTAGAAACGGCGCATCTCCTGCATCGCGGCTCGCAGGTGATCCCGCGAGAGCTGCGGGTTCTGGGCGAGGCGATAGTTCTGGTCACGGATTTCGTAACCGGACGGGTAGACGATGGTCACCTGATTGGGTTCGATCAAAGCGAAGTCGTTGTGGCTGTTGGCGATGAGCCAGTCCCACTGCGCGCCGGAGAAGAGGCTGTGCCCGCTGGCGTAGTCGGAAGGCGGATTGGTGCAGCCGAACAGCTCGGTGAGTAGCGTTGGTACCACGTCGAAGTGGGAGGTACGGCGAACGACGTGCTCCGGCGCCTTCCCGGGCCAGTGCACCAGCAAAGGCGTATGCAGCTGATAATCACTGAAGGCCGTACCGTGTCCCTTGAAGCCCAGTCCGTTCTCGTCGAACTCCATGCCGTGGTCGGAGGTGACGATGACCAGGGTGCTGTCGAGCAGCTTTCGGCGCTTGAGATCGTCGATGACCCGTCCGAACAAGGAGTCGACGTAGTGCACGGAGGTCGAGTAGCGGGCATGCAGGCGCTCCTGTGTCGAAGCTCCGGTGGGGGCTTGAATGACTGGCTGGTAGTCGTCCGGCGTCTCGATTGCCACCACCGCGTCGTAGTACAGGAACCCCAGGAAGGGAAGCGATGGATTCCGCTTGTCGAGCCACTGGTACCACTCATCGGTCAACGTCCGATCCCTTCCGCTGGACCCGGGATAAGGCGAGCTCGTCTCGAGGCGCAGGTTCGGCACACGGGCCAAGGCCGTCCGATCGAGTCCGACGACCGAAAGGTACACGGGTGAGCTCGCGAACAAGCCGAACTGGTAGCCGTACCGGCGGAACAGGTCCATCAGCACCGGAGGCCGAGCAAAGGTGGCGAAGGCGTCCCAGTAGGTCGCGGGGAGTCCGTAGAACAGGGAGAAAAGGCCGGCCCGCGACGAGTTCCCGCCGCTGTAGTGCTCGTCGAAGCGGATCGCGCTCTGCGCGAATTCGTCCATCCGCGGAGCGACTCCCGGCCGCAGGGCGTCAGCGCGCATGGCGTCGATCACGACGAGCAGGACATTGAGCATTGGCGGGCGCGGCTCGCACCGCAGAGGAGCCAGTGGGTAGTGCAGAGCGCCGTCGGGCGGCCGCCCGAGGGCGGCGACGAGACCCTGCTCCCGCGCCCGGTTCCGATCCACGAGGCCGAGTTTCGCCAGGAGCCCTTTGTTCCTGAGAGGGTGGTATAGCGGCAGGTAGCGGGTGAATGCGGTCACCGGCACGTAGTAGCGCGCGTCGGCCCACGCATGAACGAGGTTGCTGGCCAGGAAGCAGCAGCCAAGGAACGCCGCCAGCCACCAACCGACTCGATGCCTCGGGGGGCGAGCGACGCGCTTCCAGACCCACCGCGCCAGCATCGCTTCTATCGCGACGGCCACGACGAAGTAGAAGGCGAGAAACGCCAAGGTTTCCGGGGCCAGCAGGGTGAACGTCAGGACGCTGAGGTGGTAGCGGTTGTCGGCGAAGATGAGGCTATCGAGCACGAGGAAGCTAAGAGTGACACTGCCCAGGAGAACGGCGATGGGCAGGACGATCCGCGGCCGCGGGAACAGCAGCATGACGGGGGCGAGCAGAAGGAACGGGATGCAGGCGAGCGCGCTGAGGTGACCCACATAGGCGACAGCAGCGTAGGTCCAGCCGATCGCGGGCTCGAGAGGTGAGTAGTGCCAGAGATAGCGCAAGCCGACAATGGCCAGAAGTGCAGCGTTGCCGACCGAGAACCAGCCCCCCCACCGGAGTACTCGTCTCCGTGGGGTCACTTCTCTGCGCCCCGCCGAGGCCCCGTGCTCGGCGGCATACGGAGTTCGCCGTCGCGACCCCGCTCGTCAGGGATGCGGGCGATCTTCGGGGCCCCTCATGATTTTCTCAGGAGAACGAATGGCCTGCCATTGACCCGGGCAACCGCCACCCGGTTCAATGACGACGGTGCCGATTTTGCCACCTGCTCTGACGTGATGAGGTATGCAGGACCGGGCGTGTCCTCGAATTGACGAAAATACTCCAAGGGGATCACCGACCGGTTCAAGTAGTAGCCGAACACGAGGTCCGGACTATCCGTGGCGAAGAGCGGCTCCGCGGCCGTACTCATCTCCTGCTTCACCGCGCGCAGGTCGGTCAGCCGATCGCGCCGGACCACCTCATATCGCTGGCCAATCCCAAAGACCACTACGACAAGGGCCGCGCAGAGGCCCGCGATGATGGTCGCTCGTCGACGCAGCTGGAGTCGGCAGTACCAGGCGGCGACGAGCAGCGCTACCGGAGGACAGAGGGGCAGGTAGTACCTCAAGCGCTGCCGCTCTGAGGTCGCGATGAGGAGGAAGACGGTTGCCGCCCACACCAGGGGAAGCCGAGTGGGCCGGCCTTCGTGTGAATTGGACTCACGAACCGCCGCCCACACGGCAAAGGGAGCGAGGAGCGACCACGGGGAAAGGACGACTAGTACCTGGTTGATCGGCTCGATCAGCCGCCCCCAGTGCCATCCCCGCAACCCGAAATACTGCCACTGCATGTCGCTGACCAGCACATCCCGCACGAAGTGATCTCCCCTCGCTTCGAACGCGAGGATGGGCCACGGCACGATCAGCAGACCGAGGACGACGAGCCCTGGTGCGGACAAGAGGCGTCGCGGACCCCGCCGACCGTGCTCCACAAGCTCGTACACCAACCCTACGGCCAGCGGGATCAGGCCGGCGGGGCCCTTCGCGAGAAAGGCGAGGCCCGTAAAGGCGTAAAAGGCCGTGAGGGCACCCCGGCGCTGCTCTAGTTCCGCCAGAGCGAAGGCGCCCACGGCCGCGGTGATCGCCAGCGTCAGAGTCATGTCGGGAACCGGGGAACGGGCCAGGGAAAAAATCCCCACCGTGGTGGCCGTGATGAAACCTGCTGTCCACCCGATTCGCTCGCCGAACAATCGTGCCCCGAGCCAAGCGGTGGCGAGCACCACACCGAGCCCCCCGATGGCCGACGGCAGCGCGGCCGTTCGCGGTGTCACCACCCCGCCGGGTATAGAGGCCATCGCGATGAGCCAGGCGTGAAGCGGAGGCTTGTTGAGCATGGGTGTGCCCCCAACCTCGGGGAGCAGCCAATTGCCCTTGGCGAGCACGTCTCGTGCCATCAATGGGAAACGCGCCTCATCGTTGCTCAGGAAGACGCCGGCTCCCAGATCGAAGAAGAGGAAGGCGATTGTGAGCACCAGAAGAGCTGCGGTGGGAAGAGCGAAGCTCGTGGTCGCCGGAGCTTCCGCTGCGCGCGGCGAAGGGGTCCGGTCCGCCACCGGCTCCGGTCCATCTGCAGCGTTCTCTATCACGGAATACCGGAGCCGGTGCGTCAGCATCCAGCGGACGGCCAGCAGATCTTCGAACGCCACGAGCGCGCGATTGCGAATGCCGAACTTCGAACGTCCGAAGCGCCGCGGGCGATGCCCGACAATCATCTCGGCTACCCGGTGGCCGTTCATTCGGAGGAGCGTCGGCATGAACCGGTGCATACCCTTGAAGGGGGGCAGGCCGGCGAGGCACTTACGCCGCATGACTCGCAGGCTACACGCGCTGTCGTTCACGACGTCGCCCGTCACCCAATTGCGGAGGGCATTGGCCACGCGTGACGAAAGCCGCTTCGACCACCGGTCCGCACGGTTTTGACGCCACCCGACGACCGCGTCGACACCCTCGAGTTGCATCAACATGGGGCCGATCTCCCGCGGGTCGTTCTGGAGATCGCTATCCATGGTCACGACGATCTCACCGCGGGCGGCCTTGAATCCTGCGTAAAAGGCTGCGGTCAGGCCGGCGTTCGCCTTGAAGCGGAGGAGGCGGATCCGCGGGTCCGCTTTGATCAGCCCCTTGATCACCTCCGCGCTCCCGTCCGTAGAGCCATCGTCGACGAAGATGACCTCTGCCGACCGCCGGAGGCTGGCCAGGACCATCTCGAGCTCCCGCCAGAGGACTGGCAGGTTGTCGGCCTCGTCAAGAACGGGCACGACAATCGAGAGATTCAATGCGGGCTGCGGTTCAGGTCCAGGCATTGCCGGATAGGTAAGCCTCTCGCCACAGCTCGAACGTCAGCAGCGTCCAGAGCGACCTCTGGTGGTTCTGCGCGCCGGTCAGATGCTCGTGCACGAGCCGGCCGACCTCGTCCGCGGAGAAGAGTCCCACCCGGCGCAGCCGATCACGATGCAGGACGTCTTCGAGCAAGGGCTGGAGCGGTCCCCGCAGCCACCGCCCGATCGGCACACCGAAGCCCTGTTTCCGCCGCCGCAGGATCGCGTCGGGTACGCGACCGGCGAGGGCCCGTTTGAGCAAGTACTTCGTGGTCCACCGCTTGACCTTCAGTCGGGCCGGCACCGAGCAGGCGAACTCGACGAAGGTATGGTCCAGGAACGGAGCGCGGGCCTCGAGGCCGACGGCCATCGTCGCTCGATCCATCTTCACCAAGGTTCGTCCGGCGAGATAGAGCTTGCAGTGATGGTAGCTGAGCCGATCCACTGGGTGTGTCGCCCCCGCTCCCGTCATGATGTCGTCGATGTCGTGGTAGGGATTGAATTGACCGCACGCGACCTGCACCGGACGCGCGAGCAGGCGAGCCTGCTCCGGGCGAGTGAAACCGCCCATCAGGATCTGAGCCTGGACGTCTGGAGGATAGCCCAGTCCGCGAACGAACAGCTTGAGAAGAAAGTCGATGCTTCCGTATTTTGCGGAGCTGGGGAGCCGCTCGACGAACCGGGCTACGGCATCGAGCAGGGGGCGCGGCAAACGGCTGATCCACGCCGCCGATGGGACGGCGAGGAAGGTCGGGTACCCGCCCCAGAGCTCGTCTCCACCATCGCCTCCGAGGGTGACCGTGACCGTCTGCCGCGCGTGACGAGCCAAGATCATGGTGGGGAGGAAGGACGGATCCGCCAACGGCTCGTCGAGCAACCGCCCGAGCCCGGGGATTTCTGCGCGCGCAACCTCCGGCGTGAACATGACCTGCTGGTGGTGCGTCCCAAATCGCTCCGCCACCGCTCGCGCGTATGGCGTCTCGTCGTAGCTCGACTCCTCGAATCCCATCGAGAATGTCGTGAAGCGTGCTGAGGGCGCCACGCTCGCCGCCGCCGCGACAATGGCGGCAGAATCGACGCCTCCACTGAGAAATACCCCGACCGGAACGTCGCTCACGAGCCGCCTCCGGACCGAATGACACAGCCCCTCCCACAGAAGTCCGGCCCATTCGTCCTCGCTTCGCGGCCGATCCGGGTGGAACTGAATGTCCCAGTAGCGAACGAGACGAGCTTTCCCCGACGAGACGGACAGAAAGTGTCCAGGAGGCAGCTTGTGGATTTCCCGGAAGATCGTATGAGGATCGGGCACATAACCGTTGGTGAGATAGCGCGAAAAGCCCTCCAGGTCCAGTTCGCGCCCGACCACGGGGTGTTCGAGCACCGCCCTGAGTTCGGAACCGAAGACGAACCAGCCGGATTGCTCCGTATAGTACAGGGGTTTTTCGCCCATCCGGTCCCGCGCCAGGAACAGCGTCTCGCGCTCCTCGTCCCACAGGGCGAAGGAGAACATCCCGTTGAAATGGGCGACGCATTCCTCCCCGAACTCCTCGTAGGCGTGGACGATGACCTCGGTATCAGACCGCGTCTTGAACCGGTGCCCCTTCTTCAGCAGTAGGGTGCGGACCTCGGCGAAATTGTAGATCTCGCCATTCAGGATTACCTGGACCGTTCCGGTTTCGTTGGCGATCGGCTGTTGTCCCGTCTCGAGGTCGATGATCCGGAGGCGGCGATGGCCGAGTGCCACCGGCCCCGACACGTAGAAGCCTTCATCGTCAGGCCCACGATGGCGCAGCATCGCCGTCATCCGCCGGACGATCTCGGCGTCAGCTCGTTGATCGGCAAGCGAGAGGAAGCCGCTAATACCGCACACAGGCTCTCCTTCTGACCCGGCCAGGGATCGCGTCATCCATCGAGTGGTATCCTCCGCGCAGACGAGGGCGTGAGTGCCCCGCGTCAAGCGAGCGTGGTGAGATTATGGCCTAGTCCCTTCGGCGAGGAAATCAAAAATGTGGGCGCTTACCGGTAGAAGCGGCTCATCTCCTTCAACGCGGCCTGAACGACATCGCGGGGGAGCGTCGGCTTGGGGACGAGCCGATAGTTCCGGTCGCGAATCTCGTAGCTGGACGGGAGGACGACGGTCACTCGGTCGGGCTCGATCAAGGCGAAGTCTTCGTAGCTGGCGGCGATGAGCCAGTCCCACTGCGCGTCGGAAAAGAGACTGTGCCCGCTCGAGTAATCGGAGGGCGGATTCGCGCAGCCGAACAGCTTGGTGATGAGCGTCGGCGCGACGTCGTTGTGTGAGGTGCGGCGATCGACGCGGCCAGGGGGCCGCCCGGGCCAGCGCACGACCAAAGGTGTGCGCAGCTGGAGGTCGCTGAAGGCAGTGCCGTGCCCGATAAAGCCCAGCCCGTTCTCGTTGAACTCCATGCCGTGATCGGATGTGACGATGACCACGGTATGGTCGAACAGCTTCCGGCGCTTCAAGTCGTCGAGCACCCCGCCGACCAAGGAGTCAACGTAGTGGACGGCAGTGAGATAACGGGCATACAATCGCGCCTGTTTCGACGCTCCCGGCGGGACCGGCACTACCAACGGGTAGCGGTCGGGTGGCTCGATGGCCTGCGCCGCGTCGTAGTACAGGAACCCGAAAAAGGGATGCGCCGGGTCCCGCCGACCGAGCCACTCGAACCATTCATCGGTCAAGGTCCGGTCCCACCCGCTGGAGCCGGGGTAGGGCGAGACCGTCTCGAGGCGAAGGTTGGGGATACGAGCCAGGGCCGTTCTATCGAGCGCGGCCGCGCGGTAGACGGGGACGCTGGAGAATAACCCCAGTTGATAACCGTACCGTTGGAACAGGTCCATCAGGAGCGGCGGCCGAGTGAGGCTGGCGAATGCATCCCAGTACGTGCCCGGGAGTCCGTAGAAAAGAGAGAACATGCCGGCCCGCGACGAGTTCCCTCCGCTGAAGTTCCCGTCGAATCGGACTGCGCCCTGCGCGAGCTCGAAGGTGTTTGGCGCGACCTCCGGTGTCAGGGCGTCGGCCCGCATGGCGTCGATCACCACGAGCAGGACGTTGAGCATCGGCGGGCGGGGCTCGCACCGCAGGGGGGTCAGCGGGTAGTTCAGCGCGCGATCCGACGGCCGGCCGAGCGCAGACGCGACACCCTGCTCGCGCGCGCGGGTCCGATCCACGAGGCCGAGCCTCACCAGCCCTCTGTCGGTTCGTGGCTGGTAGAGCGGCAGGTACCGGGTGAATGCGGTTACCGGCGGGTAGTAGTGCGCCTCGGCCCAGGCGTGGATCAGGTTGCTGACCAGCAAGCACGTTCCGAGGCCCAGGGCAAGATACCATCCGATCCGACGCGTCTGGTGAGGAGCGGTGCGTCTCCAGATCCAGCCTGCCACCATGGATTCCACGGCCAGACCCAGAAGGAAGTAGAGGAAGAGAAACCCCCAAGTCTTCGCCTCCAGCAGGCTGAAGGTCAGGAAGCCGAGATGATACCGGTTCTCGGCGAAGACCATGCTGTCGAGGAGCAGAAAGCTGAGACCAACGCTGGACATGAAGACGGCGAGCGGCATGACGATCCACGGCTGCGGGATCAAGATGATCACGGGAACCAGCAGGAGGAGCGGGATATAGGCGAGCGCACTGAGATGGCCCATGTAGGCGAGCACCGCGTAGGGCCATCCGACCATGGGCTCGAGCGGAGAGTAGTACCAGAGATAGCGCAGTCCGACGATGCCCAGGAGCGCCGCGTTGACGAGCGCGAACCAGTTCGCCCAGCGGAGCAGCCGTTTTCTTGCGCCCATGCTTCAGAGCCTCACCACCGTGCTCAGCGCAGCACGATGGTGGGGTCGGACGGATGTCTCTTTCAGGGACATGCGGCCGCATCGTGCCAGAGTCCTTTGGAGAGGTCAATCCGGAGTGATGCGGCTGGCGCAATCGCGATTCCCGTCGAAGCCGACGTAGAGAAAGGATGCGGATCCGCCTTTCCTTCTTGTGGATATCTGTGCTCGATGCGAATATGGGCGGCATGGTTCGCTCCCTCTCATGCGCCATCGAGCGTGCGCGCTCGATGGCGCAGTCGTGGCGGCCACGTCGAGCGAGGAGGAGCCGCCTCATTCCGTCCACTCCCACTTGAAATGGCAGCACGGCTGACGACTCGTCAGCGGGCGCGGCTCATGGCTCTGCTGAGCACGGCGGCGATCGTCTATGCCATGCCGGTGGGCCGTCGCCCCATCGCCCTCCAGGACGAGGCGCGCGTGGTCCTGCTCGCGGAGGACACGCTTCGCCACGGGCTCCGGCTGCCCGCCCGGGTGCGGGACACGCCGTACCTCAACAAGCCGCCCCTGTTCTTCTGGAGCGTCGCGTTGGCCGCTCTGCCCGCCGGCCACACCTCGGATCGGAACGCCCCGATCCCGTCCATCGTCGCGGCGCTGGCGACCCTGCTCGGTGTGTTCGCCATCGGACGGCAGCTCTCCGGCATTCGCACCGGGTTCATGGCCCTCGCCGTCCTCGCCACCAGCCCGGGCTTCTTCCTGCACAGCCATCAGGTTCTCCCCGACATGATGTTCGCCGCGTGGCTGACCTGGGCGCTCGCCTTCTTCCTGCGCGGGCTCGAGTCGCTCCCTCCTCGGCGTGCGCACCTGCTGGGTTTCTACCTCTGCGTGGGGGGAGCGCTCTGGACAAAGGGGCTGCCGAGCCTCATGGTCATCCCGGCCGGCGTGGCGGCCTGCGCCGTCACCATCGGTGTCCGGAAGCTGCCATCGTTCCGACCGGGGACGGGACTGGCCCTGGTCGCGCTGACGGCGCTGCCGTGGGCCATTCCCTACGCGCGGACGCCGGACCTCGAGGGCAGCCAGGCCGTCAGCCTCGGGCAGGGCCTGATCTGGTACCTCGACCATTTCCGGCATCACCCGTCCGTCCTTTTCGTGGACGGGCTCGTCGAGTTCTTGCCCTGGGCGTTGTGGCTCGTCCCGGCCGCCGTGTGGGTGGCGGCTCGAGCCGGATCGCCAGGCGTACCGGCCGGTGCTCGCCTGGATGGCCGTGTTCCTTCTCCTCCTGGGCCTGAGCGTCCAGCAACGCGCGCGCTATATGCTCCCCGTCTATCCGCTGTTTGCACTGTTCGTGGCGGCGTCGGTGACGGCAGCGGCATCGCGCGCCCGATCCCTGCTCAGGATCCACGCCACCATCCTGGTCGTCGTGTTCGCCACGGCGTCGACCGTGGGAGCATGGCTTCTCCTTGCTCCGCGGCCGATCGCGGGGGCCTCGATGTCCGCCTTCCTCTCAGCCACGCCGTGGGAGCGCGCGAGCCTCGTGGGGGTCGTCATCGCAGGCCCCGCGATCGCCCTATGGGCGCTCCTGGCCCATCGCTCGCCGAGTCGGGCTCTGGCATGGATCGCCGGCACCCTCGCCCTCGTCTTCCTGCTCGGGACGGGGATCTATTCCGCCAGCCAGCCATCGAGCAATTCGATCCGGGCGTTCGCCAACCATGTCCGCGGCTCCCTGGAGCGCGATGCTCCGATCATGGCGTTCCCTGACGCGGGCCTGATCTTCGATCTCTACCTCGATCGCTCCATCGTGGAGGTGCCAAGGCGTGACAGGGTCGCCCGCCGCCTCGAGAGCCCGGCCGCCGGTGAGGTGCTCATGCGGGTGGGCGACTGGGCGTACTTTCGCCGATCCGCTCATCCGAGCTGGTGCTCGATCGGGGACGTGGAGCTGGAATCGCGGTCCTACGTACTCCTCGGCTCCTACCGTTGAGGCGTCCCATGCCTCCGGCCTCGGGCGACCTGTTCGAGCTCACGGTGATCCTCCCGGTCTTCAACGAAGCTGAGAACCTCTGCGTGCTCTGGCCGGAGCTGATCCGGATCCTCGAGGCGCACTGCCGTCAGGTCGAGGTGATCTTCGTCGACGATGCGAGCACGGATGGCAGCACCGAGTGGCTCCGTGAGCTGGCCCGCCGGGATCCCAGGGTCCGGCACGTCCGCTTCGCGCGCCATGGGGGCCTGACGGCCGCCCTGGACGCCGGTTACCAACGGGCGCGGTTCCCGATCGTCGTCACCATGGACAGCGATCTGCAGAGTGACCCCGCCGATATCCCGCGCCTGGTGGCCGCCCTTCAGGATGCGGACGCGGCCACCGGCTGGCGTGTGCATCGGCACGACAAGTGGCTCAAACGCTTTTCTTCTCGGGTTGCCAACTTCGTCCGCAACTGGCTGACCCGGGAAACGGTGCGGGACAGCGCCTGCACCCTCCGCGCGATGCGGCGGACGTGCACGACGGCCCTGCCGCCCTACGATGGCCTGCACCGCTTCGTTCCCACCCTCCTCCGGATCGCCGGCTATCGGGTCGTGGAGGTCCCGGTCAGCCATCGGCCGCGGCGGTTCGGCGAGTCGAAGTTCGGAGTGCGGAACCGCGCCGGCCGAGCCTTCCGGGATCTCCTCTTCGTGCGCTGGATGCAGCACAGCGTGCTTCGCTATGCGATCGAGCCGGATGCGGAGAGCGCGAGCGACGCGGACCCGCGATGACGACGACGACGGCCGAGGCCTCCGCGAACCCCGAGCAGGACGAGCCCATCAGCGCTCTGCGCCGGTGGGCGATTACGGTGACGGTCATGACGGTCACCGTGATGCAGGTGCTCGACGTCACCGTGATCAACGTGGCCCTCCCGCACATGCAGGGATCGCTCTCCGCGGGGGTGGACGAGATCTCGTGGGTGCTGACCTCCTACCTCGCCGCCAACGCCGTCGTCCTGCCCGCCACCGGCTGGCTCGCCGGCATCCTGGGGCGCAAGCGCTTCTTCCTCCTCTGCACCGTGGGATTCACGCTGGCCTCCGCCCTCTGCGGACTGGCCCCCAACCTCAACGTCCTCCTCCTCGCGCGGGTGCTCCAGGGCATCGCGGGCGGCCCGCTCATGCCGCTCTCCCAGGCGATCATGTGGGAAATCTTCCCGTTCCGACAGCGCGGCATGGCCATGGCCGTGTGGGGCATGGGCATCATGATGGCGCCCATCTTCGGGCCGACGCTCGGCGGCTGGATCACCGACAACTGGTCCTGGCGCTGGACGTTCTACATCAACCTCCCCATCGGCATTCTGGGCTTCTTCGCGGCGAGCGCCATCCTCTTCGACCCGCCCTACCTGCGCCGGCCCGGCAGGATCGACGTCCCCGGCCTCTGCCTCATGGTGGTGGGCTTCCTCTCGCTTCAGCTCTTCCTCGATCAGGGCGAGCGCTACGAGTGGTTCGACTCGAACTTCATCGTGATCCTCGGCTTCACGGCCGTGGTCGCCCTCGTGGGCTTCCTCGTGCGCGAGCTCACGGCCGACGAGCCCATTCTCGATCTCGGCGTGTATCGCGACCGCAACTTCGCCGCGGCCAGCGTGATCATGGTCTTCGTCATGTTCGGCTTCTTCTCGAGCATGGTGCTCCTCGCCCTCTTCACCCAGAAGGTCCTCGGCTACGACGCCTGGACCTCGGGCCTCGTCCTCGCCCCGGGTGGCGTGGGCAACCTTCTCTCCCTGGTCATCGCCGGCCGTCTCATCAATCGCATGGACCAGCGGATACTCCTCCTCCTCGGCTGCCTGCTGAACGCGTGGGCGGCCTGGAACATGTCGGTGCTCACGAGCAGCGTGGACTACTGGGCCCTCGCCTGGCCGCGCTTCGTGCAGGGACTCGGCGTGGGCTTCATCTTCGTGCCCCTCAACGCGGTCGGTCTGGCCACCATTCCGCGCATCAGCATGGGCAATGCCACCGCGCTGCTCAACGTGGTCCGCAACCTGGGGGGAGGCGCGGGGGTGGCCGTGGTGAGCATGCTGCTGGCCCGGCGGACGCAGGAGCACCAGTCGACCCTCGTCCCGCACGTCAATCCCTTCGACGCGGAGACGGCGGCCCGCCTGTCCGCCTGGGCTTCGCACTTCGGCGCCCACGGCGCCGATAGCTTCACCGCGCAACAGCGCGCCCTCGCCCGGGTGTACCAGGAGCTGACGCAACAGGCTCAGGTCCTCGCCTTCGCCGATGACTTCTGGCTGCTCTTCGTGCTGTTCTGTGGGACGGTCCTCCTCTTGCCTCTCCTCGAGCGCGTGCGCACGGGGCCGGCCACGTCGAGCAGCACCCAGGCGGAGGACGCTCCCGCGCCCGTGCACATGGAGTAGCGTCCCCTGTCACTCCCGGAGGAACACTGATGCGCATCGCCGCCATCGAGGTCAGCCACTGGCACTCGCTCTACGACGCGGCCTATCTGCGCATCCTGGCCGGCATGCCCGACGTGGAGCTAGTGGGCCTGCACGATCCCGACGCGGCGGTGGCGGCCAAGCGGGCCCGGGAGCTCGGCGGGCCGCCCGTATTCACCGACTACCGCGAGATGCTCGCCGAGACCAAGCCGGATTTCGTGGTCGCCCTCGGCCGCCACCGCGGCATGGCGGAGACCGCGTGGTACCTTCTCGACCACGGCCTCCCGTTCATGATGGAGAAGCCCATGGGCCTGAACGCGGGTGAGGTGAGCCGCATCGCGGACAAGGCGGCCGCGCGGAAAGCCTTCGTCGCCGTCGCGTTCCCCCAGCGCTATTCGCCCTTCGTGGCCCGCGCGCGCCGGATGCTCGCCGAGGGACGCTTCGGCACGCTCTCGCACCTCTACTTCCGTCTCAACCGGCCCACCTCGGCGCGCTACCCGGCTTGGGACTCTCCGTGGATGCTCGACCCCGCGCAGGCGGGCGGCGGCTGCCTCCGCAACCTGGGCTCTCACGTCCTGGATCTCTTTCTCCTCCTCACCGGCGAGGAGGCCACGGTGACGGGGGCGCAGCTCAGCGCGCGCGCCCTCGGGCAGCGCGTGGAAGACTTCGCCTCCGTGCTCCTCCGGTCGAAGAGCGGCGTGCTGGGCACCATCGAGATCGGCAATACCGTGCCGTACGCGGGGAGCGACAGCGAGTGGAAGATCGCCGGGCGCGACGCGATGCTCGTGCACTACCACGACGATACGATGCGGCTCATCACCGTGGGGGGCGAGGAGACGCTGTCCGCGAAGCCGGCCGAGGCATTGTATCCGACGGCGGTCCGTGACATCGTCGACCACTGGCGGCGCGGCGTGCCGCCGCCCGTGAGCGTGCACGACTGCCTGCGCGTGGTGCGCCTCATCGACCAGGCCTACGATGTGGTAGGGCGGACGTGACCGAACTCTAGCGCGGAGGAGACCCATGAGACTGGGCGGGAAGGTGGCGATGATCACGGGAGGGGCCCACGGCATGGGCGAGAGCGAGGCCGTTCTCTTCGCCCGCGAGGGAGTGATCGTGGTGGTGGCCGACGTCATGGAGGCGGACGGTCGGCAGGTGACGTCGAAGATCAATGCCGACGGAGGCAAGGCGCAGTTCGTGAAGCTCGACGTGTCGAGCGAGCTCGACTGGCAGGATGCGGTGCGGACCGCCACGGGTGCCTTCGGGCGGCTCGACATCCTCGTGAACAATGCGGGGATCAGCGGGTCGCACGATCCGGACACCCTGAGCACGTCGGCGTGGGACACCCTCATGAGCATCAATGCCAAGGGGGTATTCCTCGGCATGAAGCATGCCGTTCCCGCCATGCGGCAGGGCGGCGGCGGCGCCATCGTCAACATCTCGTCCATCTCCGGCCTCGTCGGCCAGGACAATCTCCACATGGGCTACAACGCCTCCAAGGGCGCGGTGCGGACCATGACGAAATCGGCGGCCGTGCAGTTCGCCAGGGACGGCATCCGCGTGAACTCCGTGCATCCGGGCTTCCTCCCGCCCATGCGCACCTCGAAGACCTCGGCCGATCCCGCCTGGCGCAAGCCGCTCCTCGACGCGGTGCCCATGAAGCGCGAAGGGCGCGTGGAGGAAGTGGCTTACGCCGTCCTCTTCCTCGCGTCCGACGAGGCCTCGTACATCACGGGGGCGGAGCTGGTGGTGGACGGCGGCTTCGTGGCCGCCTGACGGCGCGCCGCCTGACTGCCCAATGCTCATGATGCGGGTTGTCCTCGGCGCCCTGCTCCTTGCCGCGGGGTGCGCGTGGGCCCCGCCGCCCGCGCCCACCGCGGTCGCCCTGAATCTCCTCGAGGGCACGGCGTGGCAGGCCGAGGAGATCGAGGGGACGGGCGTGTTGGATCGCGCGCCGTCCACCATCGTTTTCGACGCCGGCCTGAAGATCGCCGGCCGGGCCGGCTGCAATCGCTACTTCGGGACCTTCGAGCAGTCGGGCGAGCAGTCGGGCGAGCAGTCGGGCGACGCGGTGACCATCAAGCCGGCCGGCTCCACCCGCATGGCCTGTCCACCGGACGTCATGGACCAGGAGGGCAGATTCCTCTCGGCGCTGGAGGCCGTGAAGACGGCGCGCCGAGAGGGTGACAAGCTCCTGCTTCTCGACGGGGGCGGCCGCGTCCGCATGCGGCTCGTCTCTATCGCTCGGCAGTCCGCCCGTCTCGGATTGACCGCCGAGAGAGCTTCTGGCACGATCGGCGCGGCGAATTCCTGATGCCAATTCCTGATGCCAATTCCTGATGGAGGTATGGCCATGACCACGACCACCACGCTCAGCATCGACGATCTTCGATCGCATATCGGACGGAGCCTCACCGCGACCGACGTGATTCACGCCGGCCCGGCCAACCTCCTGCGCCTGGCCTTCGGGCGTCCCGAGCCCGAGCTCAAGCCCGGCGATCCGCTGCCCCCGGCCTGGCTCGCCCTCTACTTCCTGCCGCGCTTCGGTCCCAATGAATTGCGGCCCGATGGCAGCCCGCGCGACGCCGGGGTGGTGCCGGCCATGCCGCTGCCGCGACGCATGTTCGCGGGCGAGAGCGTGCACTTTCACCGCGCGCTCCATATCGGCGACGCGATCCGGCGCGAGACGGAGCTGGCCGACATCAGCGTCAAGAGCGGCGGCACGGGTACGCTCGTCTTCGCCACGGTGGCCAGCCGCATTTTCGGACCCGACGGTCTCGCCCTCGAAGAGGAGCGCCGCACCGTGTTCCGCGAGGAGGTGAAGGCGGGCGAACGTAATCAGTCCCCGCGCCGCGACGCACCGCCCGCCCATGTGCCGTGGCGTCGCCGCGTGACGCCGGACGCGGTGCTGCTGTTCCGGTTCTCCGCGCTCACCTTCAACAGCCATCGCATCCACTACGACCGCACGTGGGCCATGGAGACGGAGGGCTATCCCGGCCTCGTCGTCCACGGGCCGCTCACCACCGCTCTCCTCCTCGACTTCGCGCGCGACAGCAATCCGGGCCGGACCATCCGCTCGTACACTACGCAGGCGCGGGCGCCGCTCTTCGACACGGCGCCCTTCGAGTTGGCAGGTCGCCCCCGCACCGATGGGCGGGGCGCCGAGCTCTGGGCGGTGACGCCCGAGGGCACCATCGCGATGAGCGCCGAAATCGGACTCGACTGAGAGGACTCTGGATGCTGCGTGACGCTCCGGCCGGCGGTTATCGGTTCATGCCTGGTATCAGCGCGTTCTCCTGCGGCGTGGTGGCCACCGCGGGCTGGGAAATCGTCCACGCCACGCTGGCCGCCCCGGTGCCGTGGCGCGAGGGGTTCGCTCGCATCGACCGCCACCTGAGCGAGGCGGGCCGCCCGCGCGCGGCCCTGTGCGGGATCGAGCTGCGGAGCCCCGCGCCCTTCACCTTCGGCGGCTTCGACGACTTCAATCAGGGCTACCGGGCGCTGCTCGCGGAGTGGAAAATCCTCGTGGGCGACGAGAACCCCATTCCCCGCACCAACGTGGCTCCGGTGGCCGGGGCGCCGCTCGTGCCGTCGCTCTATGCGTTCTCCTATACGGTGGCGGGCACCACGGCGGCCCCGACCTTCGTGGTGGCGGGCGCGGGAGAGCTCAGGGAGCGCGTGCAGGGCCCCGAGGGCATCGTGCGGGGCGGTGAGACGACGCCGGACGCCATGCGCGAGAAGGCGCGCTTCGTGATGACGACCATGCAGGAGCGTCTGCGTACGCTCGGTGGCACATGGGATCGGGTCACCGCCATCGACATCTACACCGCCCATCCCATTCACGAGCTTGTCCACCACGAGATCCTGGCCGTGGCCGGTCCCGCGGCCATCCACGGCGTGCACTGGTATCCCAGCCGTCCGCCCATCCAGGGGCTCGAGTACGAGATGGATCTGAGCGGCGTGCAGCGGACGCTGGTGCTGTACTGACCGCGACCCTGATCCCGTTCGCAGGCCTCGCGGTGTCGCGCTGGCGCAATGGAGCGGGAGGCAAGGCCGACATCGCCGCGGGGCCTGACTGGCTGGTGGGATTCGCCTGGCTCGAGGCGGACGCGCCGTTCTCCGACTACGCCGGCCACGACCGGACCATCACCCTGGTCGAAGGTCCGGGCTTCACCCTCGACTTTGGTCCCTCGCATCCTGCCCTGCTCGTGTGCCACCCATACGTGCCGGCCGCCTTCGACGGTGGCCGGCCGGCGCGCTGCCGGGTGCCCGACGGTTCTTGCATGGTGCTGAACGCCATGACCGCCCGCGCTGCCTGGACCCACCGCGTGACGGTGGCCACCGCCAATGCGCCGGTGGCCACGGGACCCGGCGGCGTGGCATTCCTCGTGGTGCTCGAGGGCAGCGTGACCCTCGCCGGGCAGACGGCCGGGCCACGGGATGCCTTTCGCATCGAGGGCGCCACAACGCTCGAAGCCGGCGCGGCCGCCCGCGTGGCGCTGATCGGCATCGATCCGGTGCCACCGCGAGGGTAGCGCCACCCTCACCCTACCCTCTCCCTCGGAGAGGGAGAGGGGACCGAATGGGTGTGCTACGCTCGGCGCCCGAGGTCACGTCACTGACGGCAACTCTCACCGCGAGGGTGACCATGCGCTACCGCCCGTTCGGCCGTACCGGATTACAGGTGTCCGCGGTTGGCTTCGGCTGCTGGCCCATGGCGGGCGACCGCTACGGAGCGATCGAGGACGATGAAGCGGTCAAGGCTATTCATCGCGCTCTCGATCGCGGCGTGAACTGTGTCGACACCGCGCCCGCCTATGGAGCCGGCCACTCCGAGGAAGTGGTGGCTCGCGCCCTCGAGAAGCGCCGTCGTGACGTCATCCTCGTGACCAAGTGCGGAGTGAAGGTTCCCCCGCCCGGCCAGCCCGGCCCCCTCCGCGACGCGAGCCGCGCCAACATCCTCGCCGAGGTCGACGCGAGCCTCCGGCGCCTCCGCACGGACTGGGTCGACGTGCTCCTCGTTCACTGGCCCGATGCCGGCACGCCGTTCGAGGAGACCATGCGCGCGCTCGAGGACGTGGTCGCTTCCGGCCGCGCCCGCTTCGTCGGCGTCTCCAACTTCACCGGCGCCATGCTGGCCGAGTGCATGCACACCCGGCGCGTCGACGTGTCGCAGGTGGGCTATCACATGCTCGACCGGCGCCAGGAGCAGGAGACCTTTCCTTACTGTCTGAGCGAGGGCATCGGCGTCATGGGCTATGGCTCGCTCGGCCACGGCCTCCTCACCGGCGCCTTCACCGCCGCCACGACCTTCGACACCGCGCGCGACTGGCGCGGCAACGGAGTGGCCTTCGGCCAGCCCATCTTCCGCGGCGACAATTTCCGGACGAATGTCGGCGTGGTCGAGCGGATCCGCCGTGAGGTCGCGGAGCCTCGCGGCGTGACGGTGAGCCAGATCGCCCTCGCCTGGGTGCTCGGTCACCCCGCGGTCAGCACCGCCCTGGTGGGCGCGCGCACGCCGGCGGAAGTGGACGCCAACGACGCCGGCGTCGACCTCGAGCTCTCCCTGGGCGAGCGCAAGACCATCGAGGGAATCCTGGCCGGGGTGGCCGGCCGCGTGCGCGAGTTCACCCCCCTCCAGCCGGCGATGCAAGCGTGGGGCGAGGAGATTCCCGCGGAGTGAGCCCTCCTGCGGGTAGTCCCGAGCAAAAAGCTCGGGCGCAGATCGACGCGGCCCTCATCGCGGCGGGCTGGATCGTCCAGGATAGAGACGCGATGAACCTGTCCGCCGGGCGCGGTGTCGCGGTTCGCGAGTTCAAGCTCACCACCGGGCACGGCTTTGCCGACTACCTGCTCTTCGTGGATGGCAAGGCCGTTGGCGTCCTCGAAGCGAAGCCCGAGGGTCACACGCTGAGCGGGGTCGAGGTGCAGGCCGAGAAATACTCCACCGGTCTGCCCGCCGGGCTCAACCCGCCCATAGAGCCGCTGCCGTTCCTCTACCTTTCTACCGGAGCGATCACGAAGTTCACGAATCTCCTCGATCCCGATCCACGCAGCCGCCGCATCTTCCAGGTGCACCAGCCGGGAACCCTCGCCGAGTGGCTGGCCGCCGATTCCCTCGACACCTGGGTGAAGAGCGCGGGCCACTTCACCTCCGCCGAGGACACCAAGCCCTCGTCTCTCCGTGCGCGCCTGCGGGCGATGCCGCCGGTGGAGCGGGCGTTCCTCTTCCCCAACCAGCTACAGGCCGTCATCAACTTGGAGCACTCATTGTTCCTGAATCGGCCCCGTGCGCTCGTCCAGATGGCGACAGGCTCGGGGAAGACGATCATGGCCGTCACCGCCGCCTACCGGCTGATCAAGTTCGGGGGAGCGCGACGCGTGCTGTTCCTGGTCGACCGCTCGAACCTCGGCGAGCAGGCCGAGAAGGAATTCCAGGGCTACCGTTCGCCCGACGACAACCGGAAGTTCACCGAGCTGTACAACGCTCAGCGGCTCACCTCGAACACCATCGGAGCATCGGCCAAGGTCGTCATCACGACCGTCCAGCGTCTCTACTCCATGCTGAAGGGCGAGCCCGACCTCGACCCCGAGGTGGAGGAGGCGTCGCTGTTCGAGTTCGCCGGTGCGGCGATGAAGGAACCGCTGCCCGTGGTCTACAACCGCGCATATCCGCCCGAGTACTTCGACGTCATCGTGGTCGACGAGTGCCACCGCTCCATCTACACCCTGTGGCGGCAGGTGCTGGAGTACTTCGACGCTTTCCTCGTCGGGCTCACGGCCACCCCCGCGAAGCACACCTTCGGCTTCTTCGATCAGAACCTCGTCATGGAATACGGCCACGAGCAAGCCGTGGCGGACGGCGTGAACGTGGACTTCGAGGTCTACCGGATCCGCACACGCATCACGACGCAGGGCTCCACCATAGAGGCGGCAGACGCGCCGATGGTGGGCTACCGCCACCGGCAGTCACGCAAGCTCCGCTGGGAAACCCCAGACGAGGACATTACCTACGGGGCCGACGCGCTCGACCGTGCCGTCGTCGCCAAGGATCAGATCCGGCTCATCGCCCGCACGTTCCGTGACCGCCTGTTCAGCGACATCTTCCCCGGCCGCACCGAGGTGCCCAAGACCCTGATCTTTGCCAAGGATGACAGCCACGCCGAAGACATCGTCGAGATCGTCCGCGAGGAGTTCGGCCGGGGCAACGCCTTCTGTCAGAAGATCACCTACAAGACCACCGGCAAGAAGCCCGCCGACCTCATCCAGGACTTCCGCAACTCCTACGAGCCACGCATCGCCGTCACGGTGGACATGATTGCCACCGGTACGGACATCCGGCCCGTCGAAGTCGTCGTCTTCCTGCGCTCGATCAAGAGTCGCGTGCTGTTCGAGCAGATGAAGGGACGCGGGGTACGCGTCATCGAGCCGACGGAGCTGAAGGCCGTAACGCCCGACGCCCACGCCAAGACCCACTTCGTCATCGTCGACTGCGTCGGGATCACGGAGACGCCGCTCGCCGACACCTACCCGTTGGAACGCAACAAGAGCGTCTCGTTCAAGGCGCTTCTGGAGCACGTGGCGATGGGGGGCAGCGACCCCGACGTGCTGTCGTCGCTGGCCAGCCGCCTCGCGCGCCTGGCCAGGGAGTGCGGACCGGACGAGGATATGCGCATCCGCGAGGCATCGGGCGGCGCCGGCCTCACGCAGATCGCCCACGGCATCGTCGACGCGCTCGACCCCGACGTCCAACAGGTACGCGCGCGTCGCACGCACGGACTGACCGGCAAGCAGGAGCCCACCGAGCCGCAGACCAGACAGGCGGCCCAGGCGCTCGCCAAGGAGGCCGTCGAGCCCCTGGCGACGAGGCCCGGGCTGCGACAGCTCCTCCAGGATATCAAGCGCGAGCTGGAGCAGGTCATCGACGAGGTGTCCAAGGACGCGCTCCTCTTCGCCGGCGCGAGCGCCGAGGCCAAGGAGAAGGCCAAGGCGCTGGTCACCTCGTTCGAGCAGTTTATCGGCGACAACAAGGACGAGATCGACGCGCTCCAGTTCTTCTTTTCCGTGCCCCATCGCGACCGGCTGCGCTACGACGACGTCAAGGCCCTGGCTGCGGCCATCAAGGCCCCACCCCGCTCATGGACCCCGGAGGTCTTGTGGCGAGCCTACAAGCTATTGGAGAAGGACAAGGTGCGGGGCGCGTCAGGCAAGAGGCTCCTCACCGACATCGTGTCCCTTGTGCGCTTCGCGCTGCACCAGGACAGCGAGCTGGTACCCCACGCCGAGCGCGTGCGCGCGCGGTTCGAGGGCTGGATGGCGCAGCAGGCGACTCAAGGGCGTCAATTTACGGCGCAGCAGATCCGCTGGCTGGAGATGATGCGCGATCACGTGGCGACGTCCCTGGAGATCGGCATCGAGGATTTCGACGACGTGCCCTTCGTGCAGGAGGGCGGCCGCGGGCGCGCGAACCAGGTGTTCGGGAAGGAACTGGAGCCGCTGCTGCGGGAGTTGAATGAGGTGCTGGCGGCGTGACTGAGACTGGGAGCGTCCGATTGGCGAACTGGCGCTGGACTTCCGTCGGCGATCTGGGTGATGTGAGCGGTGGGGTTACGAAGAACTCCTCGAAGGCAAACCTGCCCATCACCCTTCCGTACCTTCGAGTCGCGAACGTTTATGCTAACGAGCTTCGCCTCGACGACATTGCCGAAATCGGCGTCACGCAGGCCGAGAGCGTTCGTGCACTGCTGGCCAAGGGCGATCTCTTGATAGTGGAGGGCAATGGAAGCATCGACCAGATCGGCCGCGTCGCCATCTGGAGCGGAAAGATCTCTCCCTGCCTCCATCAGAATCATCTGATCAAAGTACGGTTCACCATCAGTGGCCTTGAGCCATTTGTCCTGTACTGGCTCCTGTCACCGGACGGGCGCCAGCACGTGATTCGAGCTGCCAGCTCTACATCGGGTCTTCACACGCTAAGCCTTTCGAAGGTTGCAAGCCTTCCAGCACCCCTCGCTCCCATCCCCGAGCAGCGCCGCATCGTCGAGGCCATCGAGAGCTATTTCACCCGTCTCGACGACGCCGTGGCGACGCTGGAACGGGTGCAGCGGAACTTGAAGCGGTATCGGGCCTCGGTGCTCAAGGCCGCCGTCGAGGGGCGGCTGGTGCCGACCGAGGCCGAGCTCGCCCGCGCCGAGGGCCGCGACTACGAGCCCGCCTCGGTGCTCCTGGAGCGCATCCTCGCCGAGCGCCGCCGTCGCTGGCAGGAAGCCGGCGGCCGGGGCAAGTACGACGAGCCAGTCGGCCCCAATACGATCGAGTTGGCCGAACTCCCAGAGGGATGGTGCTGGGCCAATCTTGCTTTGATGAAGGAGTTCTCGCTATATGGACCAAGGTTTTCTAGCGACGATTATGCGGGCGACGGCAGACTCGTTCTCCGCACTTCGGACATTTCTGAGTCGGGCAAGGTCAACTTGGCGACAGCCCCGAGATTGCCGCTCCACGATGGCGAGTTTACAAAGTACCGGATCAAGAAGGGAGACCTGCTCGTCACTCGGACGGGTAGCCTAGGCACGTTGGCGGTATTCAACGACAGCGTGGACGCCATCCCGGGTGCATATCTGATCCAGTTTCGACTCGCCTCTCCCCTCGAAACTTCTTGGTATTGTTTCTACTTCCTGAAATCGCCCACCGGACAGTCGAGGCTAAAAGTGGGCGGTGCAGGTGTTGGCCGTCCTAATCTCAATGCTCCCACAATTGAGTCCATCGGCTTCGGCGTGCCCCCGTTGGCCGAACAAGCTCGTATTCTCGTCGAGGTTGAGCGTCTCCTGTCGGTGGTGGAGGCTCTTCGTCACGAGGTGAACCGGAATCTGGCCCGCTGCTCTCGTCTCCGTCAGTCCATCCTCAAGTGGGCCTTCGAGGGCAAGCTTGCTGACCAGGATCCCAGCGACGAGCCAGCGAGCGCCCTCCTCGAACGTATCCGATCGCAGACATCGGCGAGCCGTCAGAGGGCAAGCGATGCTGATGATAGGCGGCGTAGGCGGAGCGGAAGACGAAGCCCAGCCCGGGCCAAGACCAAGCCATGAATCCCGCGTTGACCGTGGTCGGCTCGATCGAATCCGACGTCAAGGCGACCATGGCGCGCGTTCGACGCGACGATCACCTGTGCTGGCTGGGCGGCCCCTGCATTTTCCGCTTGACCGCCTCGGCCGGGTGGCATGAGCGCGTGTCCGCGGCTCCAGAAGGACGCCGGTCCAGCGGTCCGCGCGGGCCCGGCGACGGGCGGCCGGTCGGGACCGGACGAAAAATCATCGCTCGCTCCAGAATCTCCCGTCCTGAGCCCTCCGCGATGGCTCCGAAACCCGGGTGTAGAGTCGCCCTATCACAAGGGAGGCTCGCCATGCAGGTCCACTCGCCAAATATCCACGCAACCCCGAATCGCATCACGGAGCTGGACCGGCTGGGCGACGAGATCGCCGAGCTGTCGGCGCATCTCGAGGCTGCCACCGCCCGTCTCCTCGACCTCATCCGTGACTTCGATGCCCACGGCGGTTGGAACACCGGCTTCCGCTCCTGCGCTGCCTGGCTGAGCTGGCGGGTGGGGCTTGACCTGAGGGCCGCCCGGGAACGGGTCCGCGTGGCGCGCGCGCTGGGCTCGCTGCCGCTCCTGGCCCAGGCCCTCTCACGCGGGGAGCTATCCTATGCCAAGGTCCGCGCCCTGACCCGCGTCGCGATGCCGGAGACCGAAGCGCGGCTCCTCGGGGTGGGGCGCGCCGGCACGGCCGCCCACGTCGAGCGGATCGTGCGCGGCTGGCGCTACATGGATCGCAAGGCCGAGGCGCGGGAGAGCGCGCGACAGCACGCGAGCCGGGCGCTGCACGTCCACCACGAGGACGACGGTACCGTGGTGCTCCGCGGCCGGCTTTCGCCGGAGGTTGGCGCGCTGCTTCTGCGCGCGCTGGCTGCGGCTCGCGAGACGCTGTATCAGAAAGTGGGCGGTTCCGCGGAACCGCCCACGATGGCCCAGCAGCAGGCGGACGCGCTGGCCCTGCTCGCGGAGACGGCTCTCCACCACGGCATCGACCCCGGCGCGCCGGGCGAGCGCTACCAGGTCGTGGTCCACGTCGACGCCACGGCGCTCGCGGATCCGGATCAGCCCGGCCAGTCCATCCTCGAGGATGGGCAGCGCGTTTCGGCGGAAACGTCGCGGCGCCTGGCGTGCGACGCGAGCCGCGTGGTCATCCGGCATGACGAGGACGGGCGCACCGTGGAGGTCGGAGCCCGAACGCGAACGATTCCTCCGGCCTTGCGGCGCGCGCTGCATCACCGGGACCGCGGCTGCCGCTTCCCGGGCTGCGGGCTGCCCTTCGGCCAGGGGCATCACGTGCGTCACTGGGCGCAGGGCGGCCCAACCACGCTCGGTAACCTCGCCCTGCTGTGTCGCCGGCATCACCGCGCGGTCCATGAGGAGGGCTACCAGGTCGATCGCAACCCCGACGGCGTGCTCCAGTTCCGGCGGCCGGATGGCCGGCTCCTGCCCGAGGTCCCGCCGTCGGCCGGAGTGCCCGCCGATCCGGTCCAAGCTCTTCGGAGGCGGCACGACGCGCACGGGTTGCGACTCCACGCGTGGACGGCGTGCCCGTCCTGGCTGGGTGAACGTCTGGATGTGGGCTGGGCGATCGACGTCCTGCATCCCTTGGCCACGCACGAGGCCCACGCGCGCGGGGTCGAGGTCGTGTCTCTGCCGTGACCGACGCTGCCAACCGCATCGTCCAGAAGCTCTGGTCGTACTGCAACGTGCTGCGCGACGACGGACTTTCCTACCAGGACTACCTCGAGCAGCTCACTTTCCTCTTGTTCCTCAAGATGGCCGACGAGCGCGCCGCGCTCACGAGCAAGGAGCAATCGATCCCTCGAGGTTATCGCTGGGGCGATCTGGCGAGCCCGCAGATGGAGGGCGTGAAGCTGGAGCAGCACTACCGCGATACGCTGGCAAAGCTCGGCAGGCAGGGGGGCATGCTCGGGATCATCTTCGAGAAGTCCCAGAACAAGATCCAGGACCCGGCCAAGCTGCGGCAGCTCATCGTGGAGCTGATCGGCAAGGAGAACTGGCTCTCGATGTCGGCCGACGTGAAGGGGGAGGCCTACGAGGGCTTGCTGGAGAGGAACGCTCAGGACGTCAAGGGCGGTGCGGGACAGTACTTTACGCCGCGTGCGCTCATCCAGGCCATCGTGGACTGCGTGCAGCCCGCGCCGGGCGAGCTGGTCATCGACCCCGCCTGCGGCACGGGCGGCTTCCTCCTCGCTGTCCACGACTACCTCGCTGGCCACCACGAGCTCGATCGCACGGCCAAGAGGCACCTGCGCTTCGATGCGCTGCACGGCGTGGAATTGGTGCCCGGTGTCTCACGACTGTGCGCAATGAACCTCTTCCTTCACGGCGTCGGCCCCGACGACGACAACCGCCAGCCGCCCATCCGTACCGACGATGCCCTGCGCGACGAACCGGGCGACCACTTCGACGTGGTGGTCACGAATCCGCCCTTCGGCAAGAAGTCATCGATTACCGTCGTGAATGAGGAAGGTGAGACCGACCGGGAGACGCTCACCTACAACCGGCCCGACTTCTGGACGACGACCTCGAACAAGCAGCTCAACTTTGTCCAGCACGTCAAGAGTCTGCTCAAGATCCATGGCCGCGCCGCCGTGGTCGTCCCCGACAACGTGCTCTTCGAAGGGGGCGCGGGCGAAACCGTCCGGCGCAAGCTCCTGCACGAGTGCGACGTCCACACTCTGCTGCGATTGCCGACGGGCATCTTCTACGCGCAAGGGGTGAAGGCGAACGTCGTCTTCTTCGACCGAAAGCCCGGCGCGAAGGAGCCGTGGACGAGGAAGGTCTGGGTCTACGACCTCCGCACCAACAAGCACTTCACACTCAAGACCAAGCGTATGACCCGCGCCGATCTCGACGAGTTCGTCGGGTGCTACAAGCCCGGTGAGCGGCAGAAGCGCAAGGCCACGTGGTCGGAGAAGAACCCCGAGGGCCGCTGGCGGGCGTTCGGCTACGAGGAGATCGTCGCGCGCGACAAGGTGAGTCTCGACCTGTTCTGGCTGCGGGACGAGAGCGTGGAAGACAGCGCGAACCTCCCCGATCCGAACATCCTCGCCCAGGAGATCGCCGACGACCTCCGGTCGGCCCTCGGCCAAATCGAGGACATCTTGGGCGATCTCGACCAGCGGGTGACGACTAAAGACGGATGTTGAGATCCGCACGACTGAACGGCCTCGCGGCACCGGTTCTATGATCACTGCGCGAGGGCGCCGCCATCGACCACCAGCTCGCTCCCCGTGATGTAGGACGAATCGTCCGAGGCCAGATATAGCACGGCGCTGACGATCTCGGGCACCGTACCCATGCGCCGGAGGGGAACGCGCTGGAGGCGCCGCTCCATGGCCTCGCGGTCTCCCTGGAAGGCGCTGTGGAACATCTCCGTGTCCACCGGGCCGGGATGCACGGAGTTGCAGCGGATCTTGTCCTTGGCGTGCTGGCTCGCCGTGACCTTGGTGAAGATGCGAATGGCGCCCTTGCTCGCGGCATACGCGGGCTCCTGGTGCAGGGACTGGCCGATGCCCGCCACCGAGGAGATGTTCACGATGGAGCCTCCTCCGGCCCGACGCATGGCGGGGATCGCGTGCTTCGTGCCGAGGAATACGCCCCGGGCGTTCACGGCCATCACCTGGTCCCACTCCGCGACCGTACGCTCCTCGATGGGGACGCGGCGGATGACGATGGCGGCGTTGTTGATGAGGATGTCCAGCCGGCCGTGGCGGTCCGTGGCCGTCTTGATCGCCTCCCGCCAGTCCGCCTCGCTGGTCACGTCCAGGTGCACATAGGTCGCCTCGTGGCCATGGGCGCGAATGGCCGCCTCGACCTTCTGCCCCTCCACGTCCCGGATATCGCCGAACACGACCTTGGCGCCTTCCCGCGCGAAGGTCTCCGCCTCGGCCGCCCCCTGTCCTCGCGCGCCGCCGCTGATGAGCGCGACCTTCCCGTCGAGCTTTCCCATGTCGTTCCCCTCCTGGGTCCTCGGGTGATCCCGCGGCAGCGATCATACGCGATTGCCGGCGCGCCGTGTTGACAACGCGCGATCACCATGCGAGATAACGCCCATGCAGGACGAGCCCACCTCGCTCCGGATCGACGACCCGGGCGTACGCGCGCTCTTCACCGAGGCCTCGCGCTTCCAGTCGTGGCTCGACGTGGAGGCGGCGCTCGCCCGGGCCCAGGCGGAGCTGGGCATCATCCCGGAGCACGCGGCCCGCGAGATCATCGGCAAGGCGCATGTGAGATTTCTCGATCTCGCCGCGGTGCGGGCGGGGCTGGCCAAGACCGGGCATCCGCTGGTGCCGCTCGTATGGGAGCTGGATCGCGCCTGCGAGGGTGACGCGGGCGGCTACGTGCACTGGGGCGCGACCACCCAGAACGTGACGCAGACGGGGCAGCTCCTCCTCGTGCGCCGGGCCCACGACATCTTCCTGCGCCAGCTCGCCACGCTTCTCGTCATCCTCTCCGGCCTCGCCGAGAAGACCAAGGACGTGCTCCTGCCCGGTCGCACCCACGGCCAGCATGCGGTGCCCGCTACCTTCGGCTTCAAGGTAGCGGTATGGATCGACGAGCTCGGCCGTCACGTGGAGCGCCTGCACGGCTGCGAGCGGCGCGTGTTCGTGGCCATGCTGGGAGGCGGCGCGGGTACCCTCGCCTCGCTGGGAGAGCCGGGCCTTCGCACGCAGGAGCGGATGGCCGCGCTCCTCGGCATGCATCCCATGCCCGTGCCCGCGCGCACCATCGGCGATCACCAGGCGGAGTACGTCCTCCTCCTGGGCATGCTCGCGGCCTCGGGCAGCAAGATCGGGCGCGAGATCTACACCCTCATGAAGCAGGAGTTCGGCGAGGTGGAAGAGCCGGTACCGCCCGGCACGGTGGGAAGCAGCACCATGCCGCAGAAGCGCAATCCCAAGCTCTCGCAGGACATCATGGCCGCCGCCGCGCAGATCCGCGCCCTCGTCCCCCTGGCCCTCGAGGCGATGCAGACGGAGCACGAGGCCGACCGCACCACGAGCATCATGATGAGCCGGGCTCTCGTGCAGGCCTGCGAGCTCACCGGCGACCTGCTGCAGCGGCTCATCGTGCTCTTCGACGGACTGCAGGTGTTCCCGGCGCGGATGCGGGAGAACCTCGATCTCTCCGGCGGCCTCATCATGGCCGAGGCGCTCATGCTCGAATTGGGCAAGCAGATCGGCCGGCAGCGGGCCCACGACGCCGTGTACGACGCGGCCCAGGCCTCGGCGACCCAGTCGCGCCCCTTCCGGGAGACTCTGGCCGAAGACCCGCACGTGAGCGCCGGCCTCACCGCCGCGCAGGTCGACGCGCTGCTCGATCCTGCCCGCTACACGGGCCTCTGCCGGGAATTCGCCGAGCGCGGCGCGGCGGCGGGGCGCGAGATCGCCGCCGCCATCGAGTTTCGGGCCGGCGAGCGAAAGCTCAGCGGGAGCTGAGGCAGAGCTCGCGCAATTGCCGAAGGTGCGCGGCCTCGTGCTGGCCGGGCACCAGCACGATATCGTCGTAGCCCCACTCGCGGAGCCGATGTAGGCGCTCGCGGGCGACCTCGGTCGCGCACTTGAGGTCGCACGGATCCTCGGGGCCGTCCGGGCTCGCGGCAGGGCTGTCGAGATCGACCCTCACGTTGGTGACGATGGCGCGCTTGCCTCCGAGATCGCGAAAGCGCGCGATGCCCTCGCGCAGCGCCCGCCAGCTGCTGCGCGCACCGGAGCCGATCCAGCCGTCGAACTCGCGGGCCGCGCGCTCGATCCACTTCGAGCCGGCCCAGGAGCCGATGAGCACCGGCGGCCCTCCGTGCACCGCGGGCCAGACGGGCGCCAACGAGGCGCCCTCGACGCTCTCGCCGGCCCAGAGACGGCGCATGATGTCGAGCGACTCGCGGAGACGACGGAAACGCGACTCGAAATCGAGGCCGAGGGCGGCGAAATCTGCGGCCGTCGACCCGGCGCCCACACCGAGGCGGAGCCGTCCCCCGGACACGAGGTGCGTGGTGAGGACCCGCTGAGCCAGCTCGACCGGATTGCGCAGCGGCACCTGCAGCACGCCCGTGCCCAGCTCGACGGTGCGCGTGACGGTGCCCGCGACGGCGAGGGCCATGAGGGGGTCGGGGCGAAGCGTGCCACGGCCGACGGAGTCGAAGGTCCATGCGCTCTCGAAGCCGGCCGTCTCGATGCCCCGCGCCGCGTCGGCGAGACTCGAGGCGCCGAAGGGCGCCCCGCTCGTGCTTCCGATGGGAAGCGAGATCCCGAATCTGGTCATGGGTCCGTGCGTCACCATAGCACAGCAATTGACCTCTCACTCGCCGTCATGGTGAAATCGGCGGGCGACTATGAATATCGGCGCCCTGCTTCCCCGCCACGCGCGGTATCGTCCGGATCACCTCGCGGTGGTCTTCGAAAACCATCGCCTGACGTTCCACCAGTTCAACGCCCGGGTGAACCGCCTCGCCCATGCCCTGCTCGCGGCCGGGCTCACGAAGGGCGACAAGGTCGCCACGGTCCTGCCGAACTGTCTCGAGCAGCTCGAGGTCTACTGGGCGGCCGCGAAGACGGGGCTCGTCGTCGTGCCCATGAGCCCGCTCCTCCAGGAGTCGGGCCTCGCCTCCCTGCTCGCCAACTCGGATTCGACCCTGGTGATCTCCACGGCCGCGCTCGCGCCTGTGCTCGACCGGGTGCGGGACCGCCTCCCGGGAATTCGCGCCGACCGCTGGATCCTGATCGACGGCGCCCGCGCGGGTTTCCGCGGCTATCACGACCTCGTCGCGAGCGAGCCAGAGAGCGAGCCGCCGGAGGTGGAGCTGGTCGCCACGGATCCCTACAACATCATCTACTCCAGTGGCACCACGGGCGAGCCCAAGGGCATCGTGCACACGCACGAGGTTCGCGCGGGCTACTGCACGCTCTTCGCCTCGGCCTTCCGGATGACGCCGGAGAGCGTGTGTCTGCACGCCGGCTCTATCGTCTTCAACGGCGCCTTCCTCGACCTGATGCCGTGGATGTACCTCGGCGGCACCTACATTCTCCACCCAGCGTTCGACGCCGGCCGGGTCATCGAGGAGGTGGAGCGCTCCCACGTGACCCACATGGTCATGGTGCCGTCGCAGATCATCGCCCTCCTCAACCATCCGGCGTTCGCGCCGGACAAGCTCGCCTCGCTCGAGATGATCCAGTCGGTGGGGGCGCCCCTGCACCTCGAGTACAAGCACCGCCTGAACGAGGCGCTCCCCGGGCGGTTCTACGAGCTCTACGGCCTGACCGAGGGGTTCATGACCGTGCTCGACAGGAGTGACGCCGTCCGCAAGGCAGGATCGGTGGGGGCGCCGATCGGATTCTACGAGATGCGCATTGTCGACGACGACGGGCGGGACGTGCCCGCGGGCCAGATCGGCGAGATCTGTGGCCGGGGCCCGCTCATGATGGCGGGATACTACAAGCGGCCGGACCTGACCGCGAGAGCCGTGGTGGACGGTTGGCTTCACTCCGGCGATCTCGGCTACGTGGACGACGACGGCTATCTCTTCCTCGTCGACCGCAAGAAGGACATGATCATCTCCGGCGGGGTGAACGTCTACCCGCGGGACATCGAAGAAGTGGCCGTCCGTCACCCCGCGGTGCGCGAGGTGGCGGTGTTCGGGGTGGAAGACGCGCGCTGGGGAGAAACGCCGGTGGCCGCGGTGATCCTCCACGTGGAGAGCGTCGTCGCCCCCGCCGAGCTCGCGGGCTGGATCAACGCGCGGGTGGGCGCCAAGTTCCAGCGCGTGAGCGACGTGCTCATCCTGGAGGAGTTTCCGCGCACCATTGCCGGCAAGACCCTCAAGCGCGTCCTCCAGGAGCAGTACAAGAAGGGCTGAGGCGTTGCCTCTCGGGGCGGGCCTCCCCGCCGTGATCGCGGGTGGACCGCTCCGTCAGGCGGTGCGGTTCTTGAAGTAGGAGCTCTTCACGGCGATCTTGCCGTTCTCGAAGGTGAAGACGTCGCAGCCGTCGACGTCGAGCTTCTTGCCGTCGGCCGTGGTGGCCGTGAAGATCCATTCCGACACGCCGCGGTCGCCCGCCACGAAATGGCGCGCCTCCCCGAAATGGGCGTCCGGGAATCGCTTGAACACGCCCGCGAACGCCTCGCGCACCTGCTCGCGTCCGGTGTAGCGCTTGCCGCAGCGCTCGGGGCCTGCCGTCGTCTCGAAGACGCAGTGGTCGGACATGAAGGTCATGAGGAAGTCGACGTCGTGCCGGTTCCAGCCATCGCCGAACGCTTCCAGGTCCTTGATGGTCACCATGGGTTGTTCCTCCTTGTTCGATGCGCACAGTCGCTCGGCGGCGGCGCTGAGTCAAGAGGCATTTCGCGGGGCCCCTTGTATGGGGCTCGCTCTCCGCCATCACCCACTTGTATAGCGTTCGCGTCTCGTCGCTCGGGAGGTGTTAAGGTTTCCTATGCCGCGAACACGCCCCGATCGCATCCTCGTCTGGATGTGCGTGCTCATCGCGGTCAATCAGCTCGGCTTCGGGGGCATCGTGCCCGTGCTCGCCCTGTACGCCCGATCGTTCAACGTGTCGCAGTCGGCCATCGGGGTGGCCATCGCCGTCTACGGGCTCGCGCGCTTTCTCGTGGCCATGCCCGCGGGCCGCCTCGCGGATGGTCTCGGGCGCCGCCCCGCCATCGCCTTGGGAGGTCTGGTGACGGCCGCCGGAAATCTCCTCTGCGCGTATGCGCCGAGCTTCGCCCTCCTCGTGATCGGCCGCTTCGTGGCCGGCGCGGGAGCGGCCCTCGTCCTGATATCCGGCCAGATCGTTCTCGCCGACATCACCACCCCGCGCGCCGCGGGCGCACCATGGCCGTGTACCAGGGCGTGTTCCTGTTCGCGGTGAGCATCGGACCTTTGCCGGGCGGACTCCTCGCCGAGCACTACGGACTGCGGGTACCCTTCCTCGCCTATGCGTTTGCGGGAGTGCTCGCGGCGGCGCTGGCCTGGGTGTTCATCCCGGAGACGATGTCGGTGGGGGACCCCGGAGTTCCGGAAGGTCCTCCTGTGCCTTTCCTCTCCCAGGTTCGCATCCTCACCGGTCACACCGGCTTCATGCTCGTGAGCCTGGTCAGCTTCATGAATGCGGTGGCCCGCACGGGCGGCCTGTTCAACGTCATACCCCTGCTGGCTCACGACCGGCTGGCTCTCAACGCGGACCGCATCGGGCTCGGCCTGGCCCTGGCCAGCCTGGTCGGCCTCGTGGTGATCTACCCCTCCGGCGTGCTCGTGGACCGCTATGGCCGCAAGTCCGTGATCGTGCCCGCCACCGTCATGGCCGGCATCTCCCTCGTGCTCTTTCTCCTTGCGCCCTCGTACGCCTGGTTCCTCGCGGGCTGCGTGGCGTGGAGCGTGGCCGCCGGCGTGGGCGGGGCGGCGCCCGCCGCCTACGCGGCGGATGTCGCCCCGCCCGGCATGAACGCGGCCGCGATGAGCGGGTTTCGAATGCTCGCCGATCTCGGCTACGTCGTGGGACCGATAGCCCTGGGCCTCGCCACCGACCTCGCGGGCGCCGACGCGACGCTTGGGGGGACCGCCCTCCTCCTCGCCGCCACCGCGCTGCTCTTCGCCCGCTTCGCCCCCGAGACGCACCGGCGGGAGCACCTCTGAGCCGTTGCCCTTCGCGGCGGCGCGCGTCCACGGCGGGGCGGGAGTGACCCGCGGCCCCGGCGCCGCTCAGCCGCGATTCAGCAGGTACACGCCGCTCGCGATGATGATGCCGCAGACCACGACTACGGTGGTGATCGGTTCGCCGAGGAAGAGCCAGGCGAGGACGGCGGCGAGGACGGGCGTGAGGTAGGAGTAGGCGGCGGCCGCCCCCGCCGTCACTCGCTGGAGTCCGTAGGAGAAGAGCTGGTTGGACCCGATGGTCACCACGAGCGCCATGCCCACGACAAGGATCCACGCGATGGGGCTCATGGCCCGGGCCTCGCGCGCGATGTCCGCCGCATGCGTCGGTCCGGTCACGAGGAAGAGGACGGCCGAGCCGGCGAGAGCGGCATGGACAGTGACCAGGGTGACGCGGTGGCGGCGGAGGAGATTCTTGACGCAGAGGATGTAGCCGACCCAGGCCAGCGAGTTGGCGACCATGAAGCCCATGCCGAGCATGTGGTGGTCGCCGCTCACCGAGGGCTGCCGTCCGAGCAGCAGGAGCGTGGCCGTGCCCACGAGGGCGAGGACGAGACCGGCCATCTGGCGGCGGGTGGCACGCTCGCCGAGGAGCACCGCGCCCAGCAGTAGTACCCAGGCGGGCTCCGTCATCCGGACGAGGGCGGTGTTGGCCACCGAAGTGTAAGTGAGGGCCCAGTAGAGGGTGAGGCTGAATACGGGCACCAGAGCGATGCCCGCGCCGACGAGGAGAACCCACTCGCGCCGGGAATAGGCGGGAGCGTCCCTCCAGGTGGCCACGGCGAACGGCACGTAGAAGAGCGCGGCGAGGAGGAAGCGCAACCAGGTGAGGGTGAGCGGGGTGATCTCGCGGAGAACCACCTTGACCATGATGGAGTTCGACGCCCAGATCACGATGGCGAGGAGCAGGGCGAGGGCGGCGGTCACACCGTCCGCTTGTACGCGTGTCCGCCCTTCATGATCAGATGCAGATTGTCCTGGTTCTGGAAGACGCGGAGGTCTTTGAGCGGATTGCCCTTCACGGCGATGAGGTCGGCGAGCTTGCCCGGCTCCACGGAGCCGATCTGGTCCTCCATGCGGAAGATCTCGGCGTTCACCCGCGTGGCCGAGAGCAGGACCTCCATCGGCTTCATCACCTGGCCCTTCAGCTCGAGCTCCACCGCGCGCTGCGATTGCATGTCGCCGAGGAGATCGGAGCCCGAGCCGATCTTGCACCCCGCGCGGTAGGCGTGGGTCAGGCCCTCCACGGAGAGCTCGCGGGCCCTATTGATCTTCTGCAGCTGGTGCTCGGTGATGCCGTAGCTCTTGCCCTCGCGCCAGATCGCCTCGTAGGTGACCATGGTGGGCACGAGATAGGCCCCGGCCTTCTTGATCTCCTTGGCTCCCGCCGCGTCGATCAGGTTCCCGTGCTCGATGCAGCGCACGCCGGCCTGGATGGCCGCGCGCACCGCCGAGCCCGAGTAGGCGTGGGCCAGCACGTATTTCCCCACCGCGCGCGCCTCCTCGACGGCGGCGCGCATCTCTTCCACGGTGTACTGGGTGGTGTCGAGCTCGTCGGAGGGCGACATGGCTCCGCCCGAGGCCATGATCTTGATCTGGTCCACGTCGCGCCGGAGCTGCTCCCGGGTCGCCTTGCGCACTTCGTCGGGACCGTCCGCGATGACGCCGACCATGCCCAGGCAGCAGTCGACGGGGTCGACCAGCTCGGCGCGCCGCCGCTTGTCGCCATGTCCTCCCGTCTGCGAGAGCACGCGTCCGGAGACGAGCATGCGCGGCCCCGGGTACATGCCGGAGCCGACCGCTTCGCGGAAGCCGTAGTCGGCGCCTCCCGCGTCCCGGATCGTGGTGAATCCCTGCTGAAGCGCCTGCTCGATGCGCCGGAGCGTCTTGGCCGCGATCAGGCTGGGCGGATTGTGGCGGTGCTGCTCGGCGGTGTTGCCTTCCACCGCGCACACGTGCACATGGGCGTCGGTGAGACCGGGCATGAGGGTGCGGCCCCGGAGGTCGAGGGTATCGACCTTGCCCCGCAGGGGGCCGACCTTTCCCGAGCGGATGACGTCCTTGATGCGCTCGCCTTCCACCACCACGGCGGCGCCGTCGACGGGCTCCTTGCCCGTGCCGTCGATCAGGAACGCGTTGGTCAGGACGGTGAGGGGCACGCGCGTCTCCTCACCGCTTCGCGAGTTTGGCTTCGTACATCCACACCTTTTCGTCGGCGCGGGGCTGCCAGTCGATCCAGTTGGCCACGCCGTAGAGGTCGTGCTGCTGCCAGAGAAAGACCCACGGGACTTCGTTGACGACCATTTGCTGGATCTCCGCCCACGCCTCCTGACGCTTCTTGGGATCCACGAAGGTGACGGCGGTGGCGATCTTGTCCTCAAGCGCCTTGTTGCCCCCGTATGAGGAATAGGTCATGGAGCCCTGGAAGAGCTGCTCGATGGTGTTCTGGGCGTCGAGGGCGGGGCCCCAGCCGAGGAAGAACATGTCGCCCGTCTTGCGGTTCTTGATCTTGTCGAGGTGGGTGCCCCATTCGTTGACCACCACGTTGACCGTGATGCCGATGCGGCCGAGCTGGGAGGCGATGGCCTGCGAGATGTCCTTGTCGAGGGGGTAGCGGCCGGAGGGCGTGTCGAGGGTGAGGGTGAGACGGCCCGGATCGATATTGGCCGCTTTCAAGAGGGTCTGCGCGTGCTTGACGTCATACTTGAGGCACTGGACCTTGGGCGAATAGTCCACGTTGATGGAGGACAGCGGACCGCACATCTTCGTCGCCCGGCCGCGCAGCACCTGTTGGATCAGTTCGTCCACGTTGATGGCGTGGGCGATGGCCTGCCGCACCCGGATGTCCTGCATGGGGCCCGGGTTGAGAGTGACGAGGGCAAGGTAGTTGATGCGCGAGGAGACCGTCGCCCGCACGGTGGCCTTCCCGCTTCGGTCCACGAGGTCCACCGCATGTGGCGGCACGTCCTTCATGATGTCGATCTCGCCCGCCATGAGGGCGGCGAGCCGCGCGCTGAATTCGGGAATGAAGCGGAATGTCACGGCCTTCAGCTGGGCCTTGCCCTTCCAGTAGTCGTCATTGCGCACGACCACGAGCTTCTCGTCACGCACCCACTGCGAGAACTTGTAGGGCCCGGTACCGATCGGCTTGGCGAGGAGAGCCTGGACCCCCTGCTCCTTGAGCGCCTTGGGAGGCATGGGGAGGATCGCGTTGCCCAGCGAGATGCGGTCGATGAGCCCCGGCCACGGTTTCTCCGTGATGAAGCGCACCGTGTGGGGGTCGACGATCTGGACCTCCTTCACCGGAGCCCACAGCGGTGCGTAGTGCGTCTTGTTGGCCGGATCCTTGAGGTAGTCCATGGTGGCTTTGACACTCTGGGCGTCGAAGGGCTCGCCGTTGTGGAACTTGACGCCCGTGCGCAGGGCGAATTCCCACGTGGTGCTGTCCACGACCCTCCAGGAGGTGGCGAGCATGGGAATGGGCTTGTAGGTCTTGGGGTCCCGGTCCACCAGGCGGTCGTACATGTGCTCGACCATGTTGTTGGTCGTCCAGTCCACGATGGTGTTCGGGAGCAGCGTCCGCGGCTCGGCGGCGAAGGCGACCACCACTTCCTCGGCCTTCATGCGATCCTGGGCGGCGGCGGGAAGCGCCACGGCCAAGAGCATCGCGAGCGCCATGAAAGATTTCAGCAATCGCATCAGACCTTCCTCCTCGTTCCCTAGAGTGTCTTGACGTATCGGCGCATATGCTCGTCGTGCCGGTAGCCCGAGTCCGCGAGCGAATCCCAGAAGTCCGTGGCCCATGGATGGTCGCCCTCGACCAAGGCGGTGATCCGCTTGGCACCCATTCGATGCAGGGAGCGATCGGCCTCCGCGACCAGCAGCCGGGCAAGGCCCCGTCGCCGGTAACCGGGCGCCACCGCCAGGCGATAGATATTACCCCGCCAGCCGTCCCATCCGCCAATGACTGTGCCCACGAGCCGTCCGTCGGCCTCCGCCACGAGGAGGACGGCGGCGGGCTCGGCGAGGAACTTGAGGACCTCCTCGCGGTTGTCGGTGGCGCTCGGAGTCGCCTCCGCCTCTCGCCACAGGGCGAGAACCTGCTCGGCCTCGTCGGACCTCGCGGGACGGATGGTGGCGGCGTCGGCCATGGTCTAGACGCGGAACTTCGGATCGAGAACGTCGCGCAGCCAGTCCCCGACCAGGTTCACCCCGAGGGCGGTGAGGGCGAGGGCCGCCCCCGGGAAGGCGGCGAGCCACCACGCCACGTAGAGGAAGTCGCGGCTCTCCGACAGCATGCTGCCCCAGGCCGGCGTGGGGGGCTGGACCCCGAAGCCGAGGAAGGAGATGGCCGCCTCCGCCACGATGAACTGCGAGAACTGCAGGCTCGCCACGATGATGATGGACGGCGCCACGTTCGGGAGGACGTGGCGGAAGAGGATGCGGGCGCGTCCCGTGCCGAGGGCGGCCGCGGCCTGCACGTAGTCGCGCTGCTTCACGGAGAGGACCTCGCCACGCACCACCCGAGCATAGACGACCCATCCCGCCGCGGCCAGACTGACGATGATGTTGCGCAGCCCCAGCCCCACGATGGCGTTGATGGTCAGGGCGAGGAGGATGAAAGGGAAGGAGAGCTGCACGTCGCACAGGCGCATGAGGGCCTGGCCGGGCCAGCCGCCGAAGAAGCCGGCGAGGAGACCGAGGAGTCCGCCCACGATGGCGGTGAGGAGGACAGTGCAGAGGCCGATGAAGAGCGCCACCCGCGCGCCATAGAGCACGCGCGAGAGCGTGTCGCGGCCGAGTTGGTCCGTCCCGAGCGGATGCCCCGGCGTGCCCGGCGGCTTGAGGCCCTGGGAGAAGTCGCCTTTCACGGGATCGTGGGGGGCGAGCACGGGGGCGGCGAGGGCGGCGAGCACGGCCAGCCCGGCCAAGGCGAGCCCGAGAACGCCGAGCCCGTTGCGCTTGAGCGCGGCCACGCTCATGCCGCCGCCTCGCGACGGGTGCGCGGATCGAGCCAGCCGTAGAGGAGATCGACGATCAGGTTGATGAGCGTGTAGGTAACGGAGATCACGAAGACGGCGGCGAGCACCACGGGGAAGTCGCGATTCAGGAGCGCCTGGACGGTGAGCCGGCCGAGCCCGGGCCACGCGAAGATGGTCTCGGTGATGACGGCGCCCCCCAAGAGCTGCCCCGTCTCGAGGCCGGCCAAGGTGACGATGGGAATGGCCGAGTTCTTGAGGGTGTGCTTGCCGATCACTATCCATTCCGCGAGCCCCTTGGCGCGGGCGGTGAGCACGAACTCCTCGTTGAGGGTATCGAGGACGGACGACCGGGTGAGGCGGGCGATGCGCGCGGCGTAGAAGGAGGCGAGGACCACGCAGGGCATGACGAAGTTGGCCGGACCGTCCATGCCGCCCGTGGGGAGCCAGTGCAGACGCACGGAGAAGAAATAGATCAGCATGAGCCCGAGCCAGAAGCCCGGAATGGCCTGGCCGAGGACGGCCGCGCCCATGCCGAGGTAGTCGAAGAGGGTGCCGCGGCGCGTGGCCGAGAGCACGCCGATCGGAATGGCCACGAGGAAGGTGAGGAGGAGGGCGGTCGCGCCGAGCTTCAGGGTGGCGGGCAGCCGCTCCAGGACGAGGCGGAGCGCGTCGCGCCGGTAGCGGAGCGATTCGCCGAAGTCGCCGCGCGCCGCGTTGGTCACGAAGCGCGAGTACTGGACGGCGAGGGGATCGTTGAAGCCCAGGCGCTGCCGCGTCTCGTTGATGTCCTTGGCCTGGATGTCCATGGGCAGAAAGAGCAGCACGGGATCCCCGGCGAGCCGCACGAGGAAGAACACCACGGTCAGCGACAGGAACACCACGAGCGCGGTCTGGCCGAGACGGGAGAGGAGGTAGCCGCGCATCCCGACGAGTGTACCCGAAGTGTCCCGCGGGCACGCCGGGGAGGCCCGGGTTGACATACGACCATATAGAGTGGTCATATGACCTCAATATATGGTCATAAAGAACTCCAGTCCGTTCGGGAGCGGCACGCGCACGCGCGTATTGCTCGCCCTCTCCCTGCTCGGAGAAAGCTACGCGCGTGAACTCGCGCGCGTGCTCCCCGCTCCGCTGTCCGGCGTTCAGAAGGCGCTCCAGAGCCTCGAGCTCGACGGGATGGTGGCGGGACGCTCCATGGGGCGCACGCGCGTCTTTCAGCTGGACCCTCGATATTTCGCTCGGGACGCCCTCACCCTGTACCTGCGCCGTCTCGCCGAGCCGGAGACGGCCTTGCGGAGCCAGGTAGCGACCCTGCGCCGCCGCCCGCGGCGCACCGGCAAGCCCCTGTGAAGCTGTCCAAGCGCTCGAGCCTCGGCGCGGTGGCGGCCGCGGTGGCCGCCGGACTTCGCGGCCACGATATCCAGGCCGTCCTCACCGGCGGAGCGTGCGCGTCCCTCTACAGTGATGGCGCGTACCACTCCAGGGATCTCGACTTCGTGGTCATCGGGGGCGCGACCCAGGCCGTGATGGACGCGGCCATGGCCGTGAGCGGATTCAATCGGCGCGGGGACCGCTATGTCCATCCGCGTGCCCGTTTCTACGTCGAGTTTCCGCGGGGACCGCTCGCCATCGGCGGAGA